>Ga0325405_1000269_pt1 | contig 49494 bp, 21 predicted proteins | sample PopdelMetagenome_21_FD_205663 | JGI IMG/M metagenome (GOLD analysis project Ga0325405, IMG submission 205663) | Populus deltoides microbial communities from Bellville, Georgia, United States - Xylem-Control-R2 | ecosystem: Host-associated > Plants > Phyllosphere > Stem > Wood/Secondary xylem...
ATTTGCTTTCTATAGGGTTATTATGATCTTATGACTCAGGTCGTGGGTTAGCTTGGTTGCCTCGATTTGTTTCTTTTTTCTATTTAATGTTTTTTTTTCAATTTCATCTTTCAATATTGAGTTAATTGAGAATTAAAATTTATAATTTATTTTGATTTACTTTCTATGAGGTTATTTTGGCCTTATAACTTGAGTCACAGGTTTGGTAAGTTAACTAGGGTGATTTTTTATGTCCTTTTTTTAATTAATTTTATTTTTAATTTCATCTTACAACATTAGGTTGACTGAGAATTGAGTTTCATAATTATTTTAATTTTCTTTCTATGGGGTTATTTCGCTCTCATGTACCAGGTTTGACATATTAACTTAGGTTGACTCAGCCCATTTCTTTAATTAAATTTTATTTTTAGTTTTGACCTTCAACATCGGGTTGATTGAAAATTTGGTTAAATAAATATTTTATTTGCTTTCTACAAGGTTATCAGGGTCTCATGATCTAGATCGAGGATTTAACTAGTTAACATAAGTTGATCTGAGTAAATACAAGTTTATTCAATATATTGTTGTCTCGATATTTAAAAAATTATTGTCTTGATTGTTAGTTAAACTATATTTTTACCAGTTAGTCAAGTTGTCTTTGAAGACTTGTAAAGTTTATTAAATGATATCGAATTAACCCTATATAATTTAATTTTTTATGGTAGAAAATATTTTAATAATATCTGGATTTTTTTTTAATTTAACAAAAATTGATCTGAGCAAATATAGTGTACCGCAGGCAATTATCTAGTGATGGAACAAAAAGGGAAAGCCAAAAAAACAATATAAGCAGTTCAGGAAAAGCACGCCACCTTGTTTTACTTTTCTCCATGGCTTGGTTTTTAAGCATAAGTTGACAAGGATTTATGGTCTCAAAAACATTTTTAATCTATAAATTAAAGATTACAGAATTTATCCATGCATGATGCATTGAATAATTAAGTAAAAAAACTAAAGGTTTTGGTGATTCGAGAAGGGTTTTGAGTGAGCTAGCCATCTGACCTGTTGGTGATGTAATCAGGAGATTTTATAATAGCCGAAGTTTTTTTTTTCACAGTTGATTTGGCAGTAGTCTTTTCTTTATAGCGAAAAGGTGCTGCAAACCCTAGTAAAGCTAGGCATGTTCAAAATGAATGAGAGTGACAAGATGGAGATAAGAGAGTAGAAGCACAGCGATACGATCACCTTGAAGTTGAAGCAACAAGAATGGAGAAAAAGGCTTGCAATGATAACCAAGTCAAGCACACAAACATAAGATTCCATTGCTGCTGGCACTGGCATGCTTATATTGGTTGAAATAGGAAACCTCTAATAATTGCCAGGACAGTTTACAAGCACTTTTAGCTGTCCTACAATAATATATATATAGTCACACACACTCACCTTGCAAAAGGACATAAAATGTACATTTTTACCGATATTGGTTATTAATTTCTGCGTTGCCTTTGGATGCCAACTTAGTCGCAATTCTTAGTTTAGTTCATTAATATGTGAAAAAAAAACATTTACTAAAAAATATAATATTTTTTTATTGTAATTTTATTGATATATATTAACAGAATATTTTTAATATTATATACTGAGGGACATAGTGAGGAATTATTATGATGTAAGTAAATTTCACTTTAATTTACTGACATGATTTTTTCCATTAGTATTTTCATTTAAATTTATTAATTTTCTGGTAGCGTAAAGAATGTCCATTTTAAAGTTATTTGCTTTTAAGGTTTTAATAAAATAGAAGAAAAAACATTAACAAGGCTAGTTTAGTCATTTCAATAAATAATAAAGTGAGAATAATAGAAAGTGTAGTGGGGATAACACCACTCTCATTTTATTTAGAATCCCATTTTTTTGCTAAAATAAAAATAAAATTCCTCGCATTAATGTCTCTGTGTACAAAAGGTGTACGTATATGTCACTTTTTAAGTTTTTTCTAAAAAAATATAGGTATTTTGTTATACTAAAATCAAGGGGAAACATTATAATTTTTATATGCGTGTGAGAGTAAAAATCATAATGTTTGCCATCTAATTATATCTACTCAACCTATCTATATACATCTTTTTTCACCAAAAAAAAGAAAAAAAAACTATAAGTTGTGCTTGAAATCAAATTAATTTCAGGATGCTTGATAATAGATAGGTGGGAGTAGTGACATATATGCCTCCACTAGCTGGATTAAAGGTACGTTTAATTGTGCGACTTACAAGCATGCTCAAATTAATTTGAGATGCTTAGTAATAGTTGGAGCTAGCAATATATATGCCTTCACAAGCTAGATTAGGGTTTGTTTGTGCGAGCAGCCGATCGAAACAAAAACACATATAATATTCGAGGGCCACTTGAATAACTTTGTTTGATAATGGAAGTTGCTTTCAAAAGAGTGGGGATTATTACTAGGTGTCTCACAAACACTTTATCCTCCCTTGCATCCAAAAAAAAAGAGAGAAAAAAGGCAAGCAATTTATAATCACACAAACACACAGAGAAAGGTGTATAAATAATGGAGGACAAGGAGATATTTTTCAAAGGTCTAACGAAAGGCCAATAAGAGGACTTCCTTGACCTTTCTCCTCTCTATCTAACTGTAATCAATCCAAAGCCCTTTGTGGAAGAAGACATTTCCTCGTTTTTCAGCTGCTTGTATCTTATGTTCTGCTGACCCACTTTCCTTACAGATCAAACTCTATCTCTCTCTCTTTCTCTCTGCCTAGACAGATCTGTCGTATTTATTTTATAGTTCCCTGTCAAACGTGCCTGCATCAAATGATTTGAAAAGCAGGGTCAAGTCACTGGAATTTTTCTTCTTTTTTTTCATCCACCCAAGTTGCCTATCTCAAAATACCGAAGAGGTATGGTGATAATAAGTTTACTAATTAAGACCAATATATATATATATATATATATATATAAACACCGACCCTTCGTTATGATTTAGAGTGCTGATCTTGTTTAACATTGAATGTAGTATACACTCACTTGCATTGAAAAACATTACTATTATAAAATAAAATAATTATTTCGTAGCTATACTTGCATTTTAATCCCTTAATCCCTTGATTTCCCTTTCGATCTCAGCCTCTTTTCTGAGCTCGAAGTTTAGTATTGTTAATGTCACAAAATAATTGAGAGAATGTAAAAGAAAGACCATAAATGTAAGTACAGTTGAGTGAAAAAATAAAGTAGGGTATCTTTCTTGTGAGACTTTTTAAAGCTCTTTCTTCTGTATTTATCATTATCATTTTTACTTGGAGAACGGCAGGAAAAAAAAAAAAGGGGGGGGGTCTCTCTCTGACAAGATCATCAGACCCCAACCCGAGTAGTCTAAAGAGCTTTCTTGCTGTCTTGGTAAACAGTTGTTGTTGGATACATAACTATTTAACTCATGTCCTTGTATAGATAGATAGAAATAGGTAGCTCTACTACTGCTTTTTCTGTTTTTTCTTTTTCCTTTTTTTTTTTAATGAAAAGCACAATTACTGCTTCCTTCCTTCCTTCGTGTGCAATTGCTTGCTTTAATCATAATTGAATGGTACTGATTGCTGAACCTGTCTCTGCAACTTCTTTGATGGGTTCCTTTCCATTTTTCACAATTTCTTGTTCTCTTTATTTATACATTAATCTGCTGTCTCTGGATGAAGATCTTTGATGGGGTTTGTGTCCTGTTCTTAACTAATTTCTCTCTCCTTTTCTTTCTCTCCTGTCCACTCCCTTTCTAGCGAGCTATATATAAACATCTTCAGCTCATATTCTACACCTTCTTCCCTTTTCTTCTTCGGATCAGATTTTTAAGTTTCTAGCTACCTAGGAGGTGATTTGTGCTGTAGACTACACACACACACACACACACACACACTTGTTTTGGATTTTTTGTTTTATCATGTTTATATATATATATATAGACACACAGATAGATTCATAATCACTTTTGCTCTTGTTTCTTTGTCCAGAATTTCGCCAGACTCAAGTCAGGATCCAATTCCTCTGAATCGATCATCAAAATGGGCTGATCCTTAATTTGTTCAGTGCTTCAAGCTTGGATACATAAAAGTTTTTTGCATATATAGGAGTGAGGCTCAAAGGGTTATTGATTTTGCCTTTTGTGAATCATATTAAATGGCAACGTACTTTCATGGAAGCTCAGAAATCCAAGCAGCAGCGGCACCATCTGATGGGATCCAGACACTTTATCTTATGAACCCTAACTACCTCTCTTCTTACTCTGACTCGACTCAACAGCAGCACCAACAACAGCCCCCTAACATGATCTTCTTTAACCCCAGTAGTAGTACTGCCGCTTCCAATAATGGCCTTCACACCGGAAACCTTCCTCATGGCCCCCCGCAGAACCACCACTTTGTCGGCATCCCACTTGCTGCACCCTCCTCCAATATCACTTCTCTTACTCCAGACAGTCACAGCCGTCCGTCCCTACATGGGGTTGTCCCTAGTCATGTTCACTATAACATTTGGGGTTCAATAGATCAGAATTCGGTCGCAACAGCCTGTGAGTCTAGTGCGGCCAATGATGTCGTGTCGCCGCAGGTGGGTTTTCGGAGGCCGGTGGCGGTGTCTCCTGGAAGGCAAGGGTTATCTCTAAGCCTTTCGTCTCAGCAAGCACCGACACCACCGACACCGTATAATAGGGCTATAAGCAATAAACATCATGAGATTCAAGCAATGCATCCTCATGTTTCGGTTGTGTCTTCAGGTGATGAAATCAGAGTTTCTGGGAACTCTCCGTCGTCTGTTTCGGCAGTGTCGAATGGGGTTTCCGGTTTGCAAAACATGGTTTTGGGATCCAGGTACCTGAGAGCTACACAGGAGTTGCTTGATGAAGCTGTTAATGTTGGGAAAGACCTAATAAAGAGTGGCTTGATAGAAGGGAGTTCTAAAGAGAAGATGAAGATGACTAAAGAATCTATAACTGGAGATGGATCTAGTGGTGGTGAAGCTTATGTTGCTAATCGTGGAGCTGAGCTGACGACAGCCCATAGGCAGGAGCTGCAAATGAAGAAGGGAAAGCTTGTAAACATGCTCGACGAGGTACGTACATATATCTGTGTTTATAAAACAAGTTGCACATGGATATCTCTGACTGCTTTTCTTTGATGGCTGCTTTAGATTTTTCATCTTTGAAGATGTAAATTACTAAAAACTTACCTTTCATATGCTCCATCTAATTTCACGTGTGCCATTCCAATAGTGGAAATTGAAGTTCGGTTAGAACTAGAGTAAGGTCTTTGTCAGTTGATTTTTGTACGTACCTTCTAAAGATGAATTCATCACTAAAAAATCTTGTTGCCACTAAATCTATATACAATCCAAATTAGGTCTTGCTATTACTATATATATGTAGTTTCTTTTCTTGTGAAATTTGAAATTGGATGCTTATTCCTGTTATGGCTCCATGTTCTTCAACTTGTAAAAAAAGATTAGATTTTATCTAGCAATCAACGGGTTGCATTTGGGTTCATCTTGGTGGTTTCATGGACATTAACAATTAAATCTTGTAGAAGAAGAAGAAGAAGAAGAAGAAGAGATGACTTATAGCTTAGAACATGATGGAAATTTGTAGAGCATGAGATTATTTTCATTACAAATTATATATGTTCGTCTTTTATGGCTGTTAAGTTAGGTCCCAGTAAAGAGGGTCCATTGACAAAGTCGATTTCATTTCAGACAAACTATGGTATCTCTGGTTATATCAATTACCCCAGCTGTTTTTCTTGTTTCTTCCTTTTTCTTTTTCTTTTTCTTTTCTTTTTTTTTTTGTGTGGTTGTGATGAACTAACGAAATGCAAGTTACTTGAAACATACTACAAAGTCATAGTCCTACTTTCTTTTCCTTTCTATCCCTAGAAAGGAGTCTAATGTGGTCCTATGTATAGTACTTAAAATCTGTTTTCTTGCTTTGGAAACTTTCAAGGTGGAACAAAGATACAGGCAATACCACCACCAAATGCAAGTAGTAGTTTCCTCGTTCGAGCAAGCATCAGGATTTGGTGCAGCGAAATCATACACTGCCCTGGCATTACAGACTATCTCAAAGCAATTCAGGAGTCTTAAAGACACAATTTCTTCGCAAATCAGAGCCGCAAGCAAGAGTTTGGGTGAAGAGGATTGCATAGGAGCAAAGGTTGAAGGTTCAAGACTAAGGTACGTGGATCATCAGCTTCGACAACAGCGAGCACTACAACAATTGGGAATGGTCCAACATAATGCTTGGAGACCTCAGAGAGGATTGCCGGAACGTGCTGTTTCCGTTCTTCGCGCCTGGCTCTTTGAGCACTTCCTTCACCCGTAAGTTTCTGGAAGTCTCAGTAGTCTAAAACATGAACATAATAAAAACCATTTTTGAAACTTCACCTACCTTTAAGACCAGGTTTCAATAATAGTTTTCGGTATATGATCTTACAAGTATATGGTATTGTGCATATGCATGCATTGGCTACTTTTGAGTTTGATTAATTTTTTGCTTCTGGTTGAGCGCAGATATCCCAAAGATTCTGATAAGCACATGCTTGCAAAACAAACAGGGCTTACTAGGAGCCAGGTATGAACCCTAATCCTCTTCATTCCCAATATATATGTGTCTCTGGAAAATAAATTATAGAGTAGCCAATCAGCTTGTAGCCCAAGTACTGATACTCATTCTCTCTCTTTCTCGGAGGTTTTAGATTCGAACTTCTCCTTCGTAATCAGAACTAATAAATTATAGAGAATGTAATTTCCTTTTCTGCTATGAATTATCTCCATCACATTTATGATTTGATCATATGTAGGTGTCTAATTGGTTTATAAATGCTCGGGTTCGGCTGTGGAAGCCAATGGTTGAGGAAATGTACGCCGAGGAAATCAAGGAGCAAGAGAAAACTGGTTCTGAGGAGAATGCAAATAAAAATGAGAACAAGGAGTCGAGGTCTCATTCTAGCGCACCAGGAGAGAGCAGTACACTTCAAATGGATCAACGTAAGGGAGTACTTCACTCGAAACAACCCGAAAAACCCAGGAACCAGAATGCTTCTCCTCCAAGATTTTCATACCCCGCAATCTCAATGTCTCCCATGGGAGCACCCCTTCAACAGCAAGCTGGTTTTACCCTTATTGGACCAGCTGAAATGGAAGGCATTTCTCATAGAAGCTCAAAGAAACCGAGTAGTGACATGCAGAATTCTCCAAGCAGTATCCTCTCCATGGACATGGACGTGAAACAAGGTGAGACAAGTAGGGAAATCAGTGCGAATTTTGGTGGTGAAAGGTTAATCAAGGATGGCTATCCTTTAATAACTAGCAGTGGTGGATTTGGAGCATATCCAATGGGAGATCTTGGGAGGTTTAACCTTGAGCAGATGACACCAAGATTTAGTGGAAACAGTGTTTCCCTTAGTCTTGGTCTACCACATTGTGAGAACCTTTCTCTTTCAGGAACTCAACAAAACTACCTCTCGAACCAGAACATTAATCAGCTCGGTGGAAGAAGACTAGAAATTGGAAGCGGTACCGAACCTGACTTTTCTGGGATTAACACCTCACAAAATTCTCACTCCAGCACTGGTTTTGAGAGCATTGACATCCAAAACAGAAAGAGGTTTCCTGCACAATTATTGCCAGATTTTGTGGCCTGATGATCAATTTACTACTTACTATATTGTACTTAACTTCAGAATTCATAGTTGTGCTTCTCAAGAACATCTCAGGTAACATGAGCAAATAATAGCTCTCTCCTTTCTAATGTACCCTGGCCAATAGAAAGAGATCGAGGCTGAAAAAAAGCTAAGCATGATGGTTGCTGTAAACCAAGAAGAAAACTCAGTATCGCTAGGTTTTAGTTACAGAGAACAACTAGCCAAGTGTTCTTATGAATAGGTAATTAGGGAGGGTTGAGGCCATGATTAAGGTTAATGATTGTATATTATATACTCATACTTCGGGGCATAGGTAGATGGAAATCAAGATTTCATGGATATGCAAAATGGGTTATTTGGGTATACCAATCTATATTTGTAAATTTAAATATTGCTTTCATTGTGGATGTGCATGTGATTTTTCATTCTTGCGCCAAATGGTGGAAATATTTGTCCTCAGAAAAGCTTTCTTTTCTTTTTCTCGGTTTCTTTATTCATTTTTTATTATTATGAAAATTTTATAACTCAAAATCTCTTAATAGCCAGGGCAATATTAATGTTAGTCGAGCTACAATTCATTGAGACGTAGAGTCATTAAATCAATATAGAAAATACCACTTTTTTTTTCATCTGTATTTGAAATTAATGTATGCCCACTCATGCAAATTCCATAGGTTACCTCAAATTTTATTATTATTATTATTATTATTATTATTATTATTGAAAGCGAGAATTTTTGTCTCTAAACTTTCTCAATGAGGTTATATATATATATATTATTTGATCCGCGCTTCGCCGCAGGTCAGATAGTTTTTTTGACAAAAAATAAATAAATATGGATACATTCAATTAAATAAATTAAGATTCATTTGTGTTAATAAACGCAAAAAAAAAAAAGTGTTAATGCATTTATTTTACTCGTCTAATTGCAGGTTGAATATTTTTTTTTCCTAACACAAATGAATTAATATGTAAGTGTTATTAATGTGTTTTTTGACCATGAATAAAAAATATAATTGTAAATCAAAAAGTCAATGTATACATATAATAAAATATAATGAAGATCATAAGTGTTAGTAAAGACATATATGATCTCAAGCTCATTTTTAATGTTGTAAACAAATAGGATAATATTGCAATTACTACATTGAAACACTATTTTCTTAGTCTTTGTATAATAATTTTTCAAAAAAAAATTGTCAAGAACAAATTTTAAAAAATTACAAAAGAATGGTACAAATAGGTCAAGTGTAGAATGATAAATATTTCAAGTATAAAGAATAAAAAATAGTATTTTTTCCAAAAAAAAAGAAGGAAAAACTAACAAAAAATATTACAAAAAAAATAAAGATAAGAAAAAAATGGTGATATATATATAAAAGAAAATTTTTTTTTCTAAAAACAAAACCACCAAAAATTACAGATTTATCAACTCTACAATACCTGTTATAGTAAACAAAATGTAAAAAATTTCAATTGTGTCGTTTCTACAGTAAAAAAACTATTTCCTTTTAGTATATGTATAATGTATGGATCAAGATCAAAACAACTTCTGGTAAATAGTGGAACTTGTTATTTCTTGTAACATTACTAGAAAATAGTAAAACACTGATGGAATATTTTGTTCTTGTTTAACACCTAATTCTTCAGAATTACAATTATCAACAGAATAATGAAGGGGAAATATTGTCAAAAAAACATATCATTAATTATTTTTATTATGTTAGTCATTTTATCAGGAATATAATCATCAATAGAATTATCTCAACAAACAAAAATATTTGTTGGCAATAATTCTGTCAGTAAATTTATTGATAATTATGGCATATTACTGATGGGATAGACTGATGGTAAATCCATTAGTGATTATATGCTTATTACCGACAGAATTAATCCATCGGAGAATTACATATAATAGTGGTAAGTCTTGTAGTTTTTTTTAACTTTTTGGAACTCTTCGAGGGACTCTAATTCCTTGGAAATTCCGTTAGTATTTCATATTTTATTGTTATTATATATAATTATTTTTAAAGAAATAAAACAAATAATACAATTAAAAAAATAAAACAAAATTAAAATAAAATTAAAGGCAAATTTAAATAGAATTAAACTAAAATAAAATAAAAACTCAAATTTGTTTTATTAATTTAAATGTATTATTAAATACAATTTATCTATCTAGTGGATAGAAGCTGGAGGATGAGACGGAGGTGGGTCTTCATCGGAATTAGAAGGGCGACGAGGTGGAGCACAGGTACTAGTGAGAGTTGCCAGTAGTTGCTCGAGGACATTCACTTTATCCTTTAGTTTAGTTGTCTCAACTCTAAGGTGGATCTTCATCGGAATCATGTACTTTTTGAGCTTACCTATCCATGAGTTGTTTAACACTTGATTCCATCAGAATTACAATTATCAACATAATAACGAATGAATTTTTTTTTTTTTTTGAAAACATATCATTGATGATTTCTATTATGTTAGTCATATTGTCAGGAATATAATCATCAATGAAATTATCGCGTCAAAAAAAAAACATTTACTGGTAATAATTTTGTCATTAAATTCATCGGTGATTATAACATATTACTGAAGGGATAAACCGATGGTAAATCCATCAGTGATTATATGCATATTACTGATGAAATTAATCCATTGGAGAATTACATATAATAGTGGCAAGTCTTGTAATTTTTTTCAATTCTTTGAACTCTTTGAAGGACTCTAATTCTATGGTAATTCTGTTGGTATTTCATATTTTGTTGGTATCATATGTAATTATTTTTAAAACAATAAAACAAACAATACAATTAAAAAAATAAAACATAATTAAAAGAAAATAAAAAGAAAATTTAAATAGAATTAAACTAAAATAAAATAATAAAAAACTCAAATTTGTATTATTAATTTAAACATATTATTAAATACAATTTATCTATCTAGTGGACAAATGCTAGAGGAGAAGACGAAGGTGGATCTTCACCAGAACTAGGAGGGCAACGAGGTGGAGCACAAGTACTAATGAGAGTTGCCACAAGTTGCTCGAGGACATTCACTTTATCCTTAAGTTCAGTTGTCTCAACTCTAAGTTGGGTCGTCTTTGCTTGAATTTGTTCTCGTATGACCGTATGTATGATCGGTGATTTCTGGCTCAATTATAAACCTGATTTCTATCAAGTTTACCAGTAGATCCAACTTCCAACCATAAATCCAAATCAAGTTTTGGATGGGTCAAATGGTCGTTTTTGTATCTCTCATACAATCGAATGTTATATGTTTATTGAGAAAAAAAGTATATAAAAAAATTAATAACTTAAAAAAATGTTCAAATTCAACTTACCATGAACTTTTGAGCTTGCCTATCCACTAGTTGTTGAACCCATTTATGTATGTCTTCCTTCCGTATGTGGGTTTCAACAAAGATCTTCATCGATTTTGGATCACATCCAAGCACCGTAACCTGCAAGAAGAAGTTACAATTAGTTAAATATTTTTATATAATACAACAATTTGAAGAAACAATTATCATATAAAACAAAACCTTACCATCTACTTTGCATGTAAAATGAATGGAATGAATCCGCCGATGTGCATCATGTGACCACCTCAAGAAACACTTCAACATCATATGTTGGAGATAAGCGTCCCAAATACTCTCCTAAACATGTGGAGGTTGGAGATCCCTCTACTTGACCACATCTTCCCAACCTAGAAGACCTTATCTTTTGCGTATTTATTTGCTTTTTTTCTAGGCATCATACCAGAAATCATGTAACTTGGTTCATAGAAAAAAAAATTGAATAAGATAACGAAAATAAAATCTTAATATTTTTTAAAAAAAATATCACAATTTGAATTCAATCTTACCTAATGGCGTTGTGGTTCTCCCACACTCTCCTCCCAATAAAATTTTTCCTTACATGTTAATTTCATAAAATAATTAGTTTATTAAAATTAAAAAAACTAATGGAATTAAATATTAAAAAAAATAATTGTTTATGTATATAAAAACCTGGAATTTTTTAAACTAAACATCAATCATAGGCTTCCATTTAGAATTTTTAGAAACCTGACTCTATTGAAATAAAGGCACTTTCATCAACTATTTCACCACTGATATTATCGTGTAAGCAGCCTCAACATTTGTAAACTTGAATTCCTATTTGTTCATTAAAATTAACTATTCCAACTTTATCAATTGTTGTTTTTTTTATCATGCAGAAAAACAAACCAAACCTACATGATGTGATCGAGCTTCTATTGAGCATTATACTTCTCGGTGTATACATCCTGCTCATAAGGGACACCCTCTTTGTGAGCCAGCCTTGCACTTTATGAGCCTACATCGAGGGAGGGTGCTTGAGATGCCTCGTCATGGTTGGTACCTAGCAGCTCATACTCTTCAGAAGCGCTGTCAGAAGAACTAGCAGTGCTCCAATCTGAACTAGCAGTGCTCCTATCCATATTTATCTTTATGAACCTTTTATATTCATCATCTAAATAAATTTGATAAAAAAAATAATAATAACATTATCACTATATCCTATTTAAAAAAAAAAATAGGCAACACCTCTCATATACATCAACCTACTAAAAACTTTAAAACCAACAAATACGCATTAAGAACCCATATTGCAAACTAGTTGGTTTTATTTATTACTAATATTTAATTTTTCTATATATTTAGAAAAAAAATTCCACTATTTATAAGACGAGCAATAAAAGCTTATGTACTAATGAAATAAATAAAAACATTATGATACAACAAAATCCAAGATGAGTTTTCTAAGAACCTAATCTAATCATAGAGCTCTATTAACCAAATAAAATAGAAACAATGAGAGCAACTATATACAATCTAGTATAGGTAGCAAATCAGACCCAAAAATGTTTGCAGGAAATTGAAATATAGCATCAGAAGGTACCCTTATTGAATAATAAACCAATATATTAACAACAATAGATTTTTATTTTAAAAATAATTAGCAATGTACAAGCAGTAGAATACAAATTAAGAAAAAAAAATAACACTTAATCTTGATCTCCTTTTTCTTCTTCCTTCTTTCTGATTTCTTTTTTTAAAACTGCAAGTTTAGGGAAACAAAAACTTAGGGTAGAATATGAACCAAAAAACCTATATTTATTCATTATTACATGTATATATGTTTTGCAGGTAAGAATTAAGTTAGAAATTTGTTCACCATTACACATATTTTAAGGCTTTTTAATTACATGAGTTTTGTGTAAAAAGAATGACCTAACATCTAGTGTCATAACCTAAATTTTAACCTTTTTTTTTCTAAATATTTTAAAAATACAAAAAGATATGTTATTGATGTATTTACATTATTAGTATTTTTAATGTCTTCTCAAAAGAATTTAAAATTTTAATTTATTTTTAACACGTTCAGCTTTTAACGTGTTTTTTTTTCAAAATCATTGATTTTTCCCCATCGAGTCAACATTAATATTGCCTTTTTCAAAACATCAAAATAAAAAATATAAGAAAAATAAAAAATAAAAAAAGTATTTGGATAAAAGGACTAGAATGCAAAGGAAGAAAATGAGAGACTAAAGTTTTTTTAGAACCAAGCAATGGGGAGGAAAAATACAAATCATTTTCCACCTATAAATAGGTGGTTATATCACATAAGGAGGGGGGTGGCCAAAAAAATAATGAAATTAAAAAAAACTCCCACACCCTTTCTCTCACAAAAAACCATAATAACCTTATCTTTTTTGTTTACAATACCAGCCGTCATTCATATGGAAAAAGACATTGACCCACACTTACATCTTAACCTAACCGCCACCATTCTAATGCACTCAAAGCCAACATTTTCAACCCTAATAGTTCCCTCACACACCAAGTTCACAGCTTCTTTATCCTTAATCCCTCTTTTATTTTTTGCCTACAAATAAGCACCCACCTTAACCTTCATTCTTCAACAAGTCATGACCAATACACACACAACAACAACTTTAACTCGTGAGCCTTATCTTTCCTTCCTCACAACGCCAACAGAGGAGCAGTAATAACCATCACAAACATCCATGACGGACCACCATAATTGCAGTGCTGAGTCATTGCTTTCCCTCTCCCCAGTCGACAGCCCCTTCAGCTCTTTTAAACCCTTATGGCTTTATCTTCCATTTTCACACCATCCACTCGAACAACCATGTCAATGCCTTCCTCTATACCCATAGCTGCCCCCTCTAGTTGTAATCAACGTTAGCCACCAAGACGAGATTAGTCCTCATGGTTTTCCCTCACCGCTGCATCTTTCCATTTTCAACCAAAATGAAAACCCTCTATTTTGTTGAAAGGATGTTATAAAGTACAAGCAAAGAAGAAACCTAAAGCCTTTGTTTCAAGATTTTCCAATTAGGAAAAACAGGAGACCTCATCCCTTAAAAAGACTTTAGACTAGCCTTTTAAGATTTAAAAAACATAAGAAAAAGACAAAGTAGTGGTTAGTTCCTCTAAATCTGCAGCACAGTCTGGAAAATTTGACTGCTTCACTTCAATAGTTCAGAGATGGCTTACAAAAACAATTTATCTAAAAAGAACATAATGGGTGAAAGAGAAGTTTCAATAACTGATATTTCTGACCCCACATTTGTATTTATAGAAGACATCTTTAAGAAAAGACAATGGGGTAAACTAACTAAAAGATCACTTGCTCCATATGTTGAAGTAGTTAGGGAGTTTTATACCAATTATGAGCCTTTCAATCTTGATTACCACTGTACTACTTCCATTATTAAAGGTCAAACCCTTGAGTTTTCTTCTGGTGTTATTAAGAAGTTATATGAGCTACTTGAAATCATAAATCCTAGCTTACCCTATAAAGGAATATAAACCCCTTTAAAGACTCAGATGAGTGATTTGTTTGTTGGCTCTAAAAGACCAAAATGGTTTGCAAAAGCATATAAGTTGTCTATGAACACTATGTTACCTTCTTATCGAGTGTTAACAAAAACTATATTAATAAACCTTTAGCCTATTGGAAGTATATAAAGCTGATAATTAAGAAAGCTCAGTTCATGTATATTATTGCTACAATTATCAACCTAACCACTAATTTTATTGATGTCATGCAAAAAGCTACAGCTGAGAAGGAAGTGAGTCTACCTTTTGGTGGATTGATATCTAGGGTAGTAATCATGGCCAAAGTATCTTTGCATGACAGTGAGTCTATATTCAAGATTTATGAAAAGATCTTAGTTGTAACTGTTATCAAGTTTAAAGACGTGGTTAGTAAAAAAAGGATCACATCCTAAAGAGTTTACCCCATCTCAACCCAAAAACCCCTACTCCATCTTATAATTGAATAATTACAAGTAATTAAACAAGTTTAGTAGTTTTACTGGTAAGTGGGAGCAAAAGATTGATGTTTTTAACAAGTTGCTAATAAATATACAACAAGATATTATGCAGGTTAATGATAGACTTGTTCAACTCGACTTGGATATCATATGAGTGAATTAGTCTATTGTTGGTGAAGATGAGGATTAGGATTGGTGCCAAACTAATAGGGATACAAGGATGCATGTAAAAGATGCAAAGAAGAAGAAGAATGAGGAAGCAAGCAATCAACTAATCGTTAGGAATTTGTTTTGCTTTTCTGGAATTTTACTAATTTTAATTAGTAATGAATATTGAATATTTTGGTATGTAATAACTAGAATATTTTTTTGCAGCATAAGAACCTCTATGTTGAATACTCGATGCACTTGGAATTTGATGCATATAGTTACATAACAATATCTAATGCATGATAGTTTTTTTAACATATTATGAACTTTTAGGATGTGACATGTTGCATGATGTTTTTTTTTTTAAATATGTTATGAACTGTATGCATGAAACATGTTAAGAACTGTTGAGATGTTGTTGCATAAATATTATTAACTCTTTTCACGCTACATAAATTGTTTCAATTATGCTTGCATGTATACTTTAATAAAGTATTTGTTTACAATTGAACTATTTGAACTCCTTGTATGCTAATTCATCCTTATTATGTTTTGTCACAAATTAGTCAAAAGGGGGAGATTGTAAATGTTAAAATGATTAGCTTTAATTAGTGAAGGATTATTTACGTTGATGAAGATGAATTTGTTTATATTGTTAGTTTATCCAAATTACATAATGAATTAGTTAAGATTATCTTATAAGATACAACATAATTATTTCTATAATTATCTAGTTTCTTTGGATAAATTATATAGAAAGTTCAAATAAGTTTTATCAAAAAAAGATAAATATAAATTATCTAAAGATAATTGTTAGAGAAGTGTTTTTGTGAAACACATTAATAGTTTATTAAGAACATAATAGACTAGAAAGCTTGAAGATATACATTTGATATAGCAACACTTGGAGTAAAGCAAGAGTGCCCAACCAGCTAAGGAGTTATACTGAGTTTCACAGCATATACTCTTGACATACGAGTAGAAAATTCTTGAGGAGAATTGTTCGCTGAAGAGTCGGAAAGCCTACAGAATCTTATTAGGAGTTCTTGTGTTAACTATTAGCAATTTGATGTTCTAATTATGATTACAACAATTTGAAGATTGTAAAGTGTTTTGGAAAGCTACTATGATAGAAGACAAAGCGGAATGTTTGTCTTGACAAGTAAAGTAGTATATATTCAAAGGATTTGTACGTAGTAAAAAATAGTCCTCTTGTAATCTTCTAAACTAGTGAAAGTTGTATATTTTTGGTTTGGCTGCCCTAGAGGAATTTTTATTTTTGAAAAGTTCTTCAAAAAGTTTTTCATACGTATCCAAATAACTTGTTCATTTAATTTTTTTATACTTATATTTATTTAGTTATTAAACAACGTTGGTAAGGTGTTGATAGATTGTTTCTTAAAATATAGGGGGGAAAACGGAACCGTCAACAATCATGTATTATCTCTGATTTATTAGTTAGACTAGTTTCTTACTATAATTTAATAAGTACAAGTTTACACACCTCGCAGCATGGGTAATTAGACTGGTTCTTTACTATAATTTAATATTTTTAATTTTATTAATATTATTTTCATTACACTTTTTAGTAAGTATTAATATTTTCAATTTTATTAATTTTAATTTCATTGCACTTTTTATTAAGTATTTTCCTTTTTAAATTAAACAATTGGGGTTTCATTTCAATTTATTATAAAATTATTAACATGTCTCGTACGCACACCACAGTGGCAATTTCCAAGTATAAAAGAAAATTTGGGTTCAAATACTTGCAGCGGAGAAGCGTTTTTTTAAGGCCATTTCATCTTAATTTTTTTTTAAAAAAATTAAATTAATATTTTTTTAGTAATTTATTATATTAATATTGAAACTAAAAAAATACTTTTAAACAACTTTTATCAAAAAAACCAAAATATATAATATCATCGGTGCTTTTTGTTCTCTCTAAAGAAATAAGATAGACCCTTGTCAGTCAAAGGATTGGTAGACCACCACGCATACCCTCATCCCACTGCTGGTAAATATTTAAAAAAAAAAGATGAGAGGGACCAAATTGAAACATACAGAATAAATGGAGGGCATTTGGTGCTTTCCATGCATATAGATAACCAACAAAAACCCCGCACCTTCTTCAACTCGACGAACCCCATTTCCATACCAAACAAATAAATCTTAGACATGCCAGAAACATCATCAACAAATTGTCCAAATTCCATCAAATTTGGACCTATAATGTTCACAACACAATTTCTCCTAGTTTTTTCTCTTCTTTTATCACTTCCTATCCTTTTCCTCTTAGCCCCAAGAATTTTTCCTCCACATAACCCTTCCATCCCCATCTCCCCTTCCGATGAACAAGACGACCTCTACCTCTTCCGCAAAGCCGCCGCCGCCGCCGCCTCCTCCTCCTTCGTCACCCACTACCCTTCCGCCCATACCCATTTCACCTCCAAATCAAAAAAACTTAAAATCGCTTTCCTTTTCTTGACCAATACAGATCTCTTTTTCGCTCCTTTATGGGAACAATTCTTCAAATCCGCCGACAAAAACCTCTTCAACATTTATGTTCACGCCGATCCTTATTCCAATGTTACAAAAGCCAAAGGGGTTTTTAGTTCCCAGTTCATTCCGAACGCGAAACGGACTTATCGCGCCTCCCCAACCTTGATCTCTGCCACTCGCCGCCTCTTGGCCACTGCCATCCTCGACGACCCAACCAACACATTCTTCGCCGTCCTCTCCCAGTACTGCATCCCTCTCCATTCCTTCAAATACGTCTACGATTCCTTAATTTCTTCTAAATCTTTCGATTTTTCTTCCTCCGAGTCGGGACCTGAGTCGACTCAGTATAATGTGAAAATCGAGTACAAGAGTTTCGTCGAGATTATATCGAAGGAGCGGCGGTTATGGAAAAGATATGTGGCTAGAGGGAGGTATTCAATGATGCCAGAGGTGCCCTTTGAGAAATTCCGTGGTGGGTCTCAGTTTTTTGTTATCACGCGCCGACACGCGCTCATGGTGATTGAGGATCGTAGGCTGTGGAACAAGTTCAAGCAGCCGTGTTATCGAGAAGATGAATGTTACCCAGAAGAACATTATTTTCCTACGTTATTGTCAATGCAGGATCCAAAGGGGTGTACTAAGTATACATTAACAAGGGTTAATTGGACAGGAACCCGTAACGGGCATCCTTATACTTATAAGGCTAGTGAGATTTCTCCGGTTTTGATTCAGGAGCTGAGAAAATCGAATTATTCGAGTTCGTATTTGTTTGCTCGGAAATTCGAACCGAATTGTTTGAAACCTTTGATGAAAATTGCTGATGAAGTCATTTTCCAGGACTAATGTTGTGGTAAGTGTCTATTATTCTGCGTAATTTTGTTATTTGTTGAGTTTTAGTTAGTGAGTTGACGCGGTGAGTTTGGGTTTGACGGTAGGATGGTTTGGCTTTGATCAAACCTAGAAAAGTTGGTTTATTATTAGAAGTTGGTGTTTGGCTAAAGTCGGAGTCAAGGTGGCACTTTTTCTTTAATACTTTTACAAATGTTGGTTTAGAATTATTGGAGGGATGGAGTCTTCACTTGAATGAAGATTAGCCTCTCAACCTGGTCATGCTGTCATTATCATGTCAATTCAATCCACATTTACCAAATTTCTTCCCTAGCAAGTTCCGGGAATTGCATGTTTTGTATGATCTTGGGATAGAATTTGCTCAAGATGCAACCTTTTGGTCTTAATGTGACTTGAATGGGCCTTAGATTCTTGACCATTGATTTCCATATTTTGTTGATCTTTGCTGATGTAATTGAGAGAAAGTTAGAGGGATATTCTTTGGTGATGAAATAAGCAGCAAGTCATGTGTGATTTGTGACAGATTAGCATATCCAGGGAATGATCTTTTTTCTTGAGCTAAGCTTTGGTTGCGTTGTCTTGGAAGTTATTTTAGTTGTGGCAAATATTGAACATTTTAGCCAAATTATACAAGCCATGTTATTAACTAATGTTTTTCTGGCGACCAGACACACCCTAATATTGGAGATTCTTGAACTGCTAGAACTCAACCATATCAACCAAATTGTATTTGACCGTGCCCTGAATTTTTGCTTGTAGTGCTTATGACCCAATTAGGAAACCAATAATATACTACATTATCATATATGGCAGCTTAGCCAAAAGTTTACTTGCTTTGTTTTGTTATATCTTATCCTTTTAAGCTTGCCGAATTTGTTATGCTTTGTCTGTTATTATTTGGTTTCTGATTTGTTTCCATATATATTCCCAAGTTGCCGATCAAGCTGATTCATTCGTGCCAAATGACAATTTTTTTTCAGATGAATAAACGAGTTGAAGATATATGAAGAAGTGTAAGGTATTGTTGGAGTAACTTGCGTTGGGGAGAATGGTTTTGAAGAGGCGTCAAGTGCCCACAACCTGAAAAAATTAACCCCAAAAGTTGCAGCCCGGAGAGGGCCATTAGAAGCATAGAAAGGGATGAAAAATAGGTACTTAAACTCGGGGGTGGAGAGCAAAAGAAACTACTTTTTGATGAAGATATCTGCAAAGTCGAAAATTGTAGGAGTTTTTGTCTTCTTTTTGTGTGTGTTCTGTACATATGTGAATGTTTATGTGCTTTTAGGACAGAAAGAGGGAGGGAAGAAAATGCAGTAAACAATTCAGCAAGGAAAAGCATTGTAGGGAACGGTGATGGGCTCTGATTAAAGAACCTGAGCCAAAATCAACCCCCCTCCTCCCCCACCCACCCATTCTCTTTTATTCAAATTTTGATGTCTTATTTTATTTTTATTTTTGGGCAAAATCTCAGTTTATTTAATAAATTGCGGATCAATCTCCTATTGTCAGTACTTTTTTCTCCCTTTCACTTGTTTCTTGGAACCTCGCATGGGTTCTGATTGCAATGGTGTTGTTTAGGCAATGAAATGACAAGTGCAGCAGTGATGACCAAGAAAAAATAAATAAATATAAATACCATGAAAGGTTTTGGCAGGGTTGTCGTGTTACGTTTTCAAGTTTTTATTATTCGTTGCCTTCGTATTATTAAAAAAAAAAACTAAAATAATACTGAGCTTTTTTAAGCTGTTGCCGACAATTTGATTACTCATTGTTTCATATATAGGGTGCTGGCTAACTACCAAAACCTGTGATTGCCAAAGCACAAGATTTTTCGAAATTGTTTGCATTTGGATTCATTGTCCTCCTTCCTCTAGGTATAATAAAAGTTGCTTTGATTATTTCTTCAATGACACCTTCGAGACCGAGGAAATGAGAAAAGCATCACATGCTACTGCTGCTGTTGCTTTGTTTTTTTTTAATTTATTTTACAACCTTTTTACCGAATTTAAGAGAATTTTTAATAAAATCAATTTTTAATAAGACCAAATATTTTTCAAAACCACAATACATAAACTATAGCATTCAAGCTTGAAATCGCCTGTTTATTTTTGTGTTTTAAAGATATTTTTAAAAAAATTTTAAAAATTTTTATTTTATTTTACTTTAAATTAATATTTTTTTAATATTTTAGATTATTTTAATTGATATTCTGATATTAAAAATATTTTTTAAAAAATAAAAATTATTATTTTAATATATTTCTAACTACTCTACAAAATACACTCTACAACTACGTAATTGAGGATTAAAGTCTTTTTCTAGAGTTGCAATCCCCGTCATAAAATATCGGCTATGGTCTTTAGTGCATTACGACCTTTCCATGTTCCTAGTTTGACGAAAACGAGGACATTGCTTGGATCTTAACGTGTAAGAAACAGTATCGACTTCCAACTTGTCACTGCAATCCAAATCATGACACCTTGTATGCAATAATGCACCTTCATCATTATTCACAAAAATGTACCCTTTTTCCCTCTCCTAAGCATCTCATGGGCCAACCAGCTATAAATGTTAGAACTTGTGGCTCATTTTCCTAACACACAAAAATGAAAATGGTGGGTCACCAACCTGTAGATCATGTTCATGAAACAAACTTGGAAAATTCAATGGTATGGTGCCCAGAACGAAAATTGCCTGTCCTTTCTTCTGTGGAAACTTCTACTGCAGTCAAAGGCTTCTTCACAAAGTGGGCAAGCATGCTACATTTAGGTAAGTTTAGAAAGAAGGGAAAGGATTCTGTTGGATTATTTATATACGCAGGCTGTGTTTTGTCACTGGTAAGCACCTAGGTTTGACTGTAACTGAGTATTTGATTAATTAACATAGTTATGCATAAATTCCCACTGAAAACACTTTCTTGAAATTATAGAAAAGTTTCAAATTTAAAGCTTTTTTTAAATCTACATTTTCAAACTGCAACCGTTAAAGCCACCACGATGCCAAAGACATACTTGCTAACAAATAAACGAGGCAATAAGACAATTAATCTGACCTTTTCTACAGACTATTTCATACCATACCAGAAACAATGCTGAAGAATCACTTCCATTTACACGCATGAATTTGCAGTCTCATATTCTATTCTATTGATTTTTGTACGTGAGAAGGAAATCAGTTCTGTGGTTAAAAACAAAAAAATTACTAGGAACCTATAGGGATATACTTTAATTTCTACTCTACATTTTTTCTATTGAACTGTTCTCCACTAAAATTTAATTTCAGCAGGAAAAGAAAATAGATATTTCCTGCAATGTACTCTTTGGTTTTGTAACTTGCAGGGTGACTAGACTGCTTGGAAACGTAAGTGGACAAAACTTACAGATAACGGCAACTTTATCATAGATGGAGAACAGAAACAACTTCCTTTTAGCGGCAGGAAAATGTCAATGGCTTCTACTAATTTCACATTCCACAGCTAACTTTTCTCAATAATCATCATCTAAACCATTGGAAAGCCAGAAAAGAAAGCGACCACTGGGCTTACGGAATTCATCAGATGAGGTTGCTGATGCCAAAGTAGACAGTTTTTTGTTGAAAGGAATTGATGGCGTAGTCAACCTGAAAATGACCAGCTGGAGACTTGAAACGAAGGCCATATCCAAGCCCAACTCCGGATCCCGGTTTGCCCTGCCTCATTGCTGGATTTCCTGAAACTCAAAAAGCAAACGGTGTCATGAGCCTGGCAACAACAACAAAAAAGATGGGGTGGTGGGGAAGAAGAAATAGGAGGGAAAACGAAAAGACTTCAAAGTTACAAAGGCGAAAACAACAAAATTCACAATGGCAAAGAAAATAACAGATAAGCAGTGGTAGTCGTCACACACAGGGTTGTGGAACATGCTGAGTAAAAACACTGAGCAATTGCAGACATGGTTGAATGAGGGGGGCTCAAACAGATCTATTGAAGTAAGACCAACATAGACAAGTTAACTTAATCAGGTTAGCAAAAGAATGGGGAAGCGGTATACAACTAATAATTATTAAACACCAAGGCTTCATACTTCCTAGAGAAAGAAAAGACTAAGTTCTTCACCTCCTACTATAATTACACTCCATGGCCCATATTCATCCAATGTGTTTTAAGTCTTGAAAACTTTATAAGTTGTTTAAGTCCATTGTGCAACTAAGAACTAAAATGCAGATTCGTTTGTATCTCTAAAACAGAGAAACTGAAAGTCACGATTTAATCAGCAACATAAATACTATTGGACATTGGAATGAAAAATTCAACTGAAAATAAAAAGAAAAATTGTGAGTAGGAAACAATTTCTAAGCAAGTGAGATAAGTTAATTTACCAGGTACAAGACGACCAGATCCCAGATCAGTTCCACAGTCCAAGAAAAAAGCACCTTCCAACATCTTACTCTGGATACAGTAAGAAAGTAAGTGACATGTATCACTTCATCAAATTCAGTCATGAGAGAAACAATATACAGAATGTGATAGTGCATGACAGAAGGCAGCTACAACAGAAAACTCTGCTATAAATTTTAAGAATAACTAGTGTGATGTAGTTGACCCTTACCTCCTTACCATATGTCTAAGTTCCACCAATATAATGACTAGAGTTGCTAGACTCGGAATATCTAATAAATCATGAGAGGACATGAAGAAACAATATGGAAATGCCACCAATCTCATTGTAGAAGAAAAATAAAAGTTGGTTGATTATTTTAAGTCTTGAGGAGTTTTAGGGTTGCATCACCTAGAGGCAAGAGGAACCCTTAAAAGAATATGCATATTGTCATAGCACCAACAAGTAATGTGCAAGTTGAGTGGTCATATAAGTGGTCCCTCACCAAAAAATTAAAAATAATAATATTGGTCCCTTCAATGTCCCAGAACCAACGATTAACTATATCTTTGACAAAGATACAAACCTAAATGTCTTGTTCTATCTTACCTACTCACTTTAGCACGGCTCCGATTGCCTTGATTTTGCATATGAATTTCAGAAAACCCAGTTATGCATACTATAAGCTTTCTTATAACAGACTTAATGACCATGGTAAAGAAGCTGTACTTCATAGTGTTAAAAATAGCAGTGAGTACAACAGCATTTAGAATGCTTCTATACCAAATAGCGAGAATCTAATTTATCTAGAGGTGACTTTAGCAATGACTCAATTGAAGATGACCGCAAGACTAAGTTCCAAGATTCACAACACAGATTTCTCGTTTTTCTGAGGGTTAATAAATTTTCAATTGTGCATATGCTGGCAATGCAATCCTCCTTAAGATGAAGAGGAGAAAAGATCACACACTCTAGAATATTGTTTCTTCTCCACCAGCAAAGAATATTTCTTGTCTCTTGCAAGAAACAATCAACCTACTTATTAAGTAGCCAAGGATTCAAAACTAGGACATTGTGGCCTACACAGTCCAATCTAATAAATATGACCTTGCCTGGAAAAGTACAGATTAGTTTTACCCTCACCAACATGCCACCAGCACAATTTTTTTATTTATTATGCATTTAAGAACAAACCTTGAAAGAGAGAGGCAGGAAGGAGGATTTTAGAAACAGAACCAATTGCACAGGTGATGCAGCCATGGGAAATAGCCATTTCCTACTATTCCTTACTTCAGTCTCAGCTAGTTTTGTGTTTTAGCTACCCCAAAACAGATGGTATTAGGTGGCATATTTCTTCTAAATTTTCAATGTTTGCTTGTTTTCCTAAACAAACTACAATCACATGGCAAGACAAACTGCTGTATTTATGAATTATGAAAAGAGATTAAGGGAATCAGATAGAGTAATTCATTTGATTCCATCCCCTCCTCTACTTTCAACACCCAACACAATGAAACAGACAACATAGTAGCAAATCAGATGCCTTCTAAAGAAACAACATATCCATGCATAGGCTTGAAACCCGAATATAAAACAGTATAATTGCTATTATTAAATTTTTTAAAGTGTTCTGATCAGTCAAGGTGCTGCTGCAACATAAGTGTTTAGGGCCAAATGAGTCTCTTCCTTAAGATTTCTGTGAAAAGTCAAGAAACTTTAAATTGCAGTATGAACCAGAACTTTTTGCATCTTATAATAATTTGCCATCCTTAAAGATACCATGAAGCTTTACATACCAGAGGAAATGTCAATTCACTATTTCCAACCAGACATGATCTTCCGGATCCAACAGCACCCTCACCATATCCTCGCACACTACCAAGCCCTCCAATTGCAAATGCTTGGTAAGGAGCCATGTCTCCTACAATGGAACCACCTGTCAGGCTGTCAGAATGAAAGGGTAAGAATCATGCACAGGGAGAGAGAATAAGAAGCATGAGTGTATAATTTCTTCCTGCAGCTAAGATGCTCGAGGGGATAGCAAGAATTGCAGCATGCTTCCAGTACAGACTGCTGAGTAACTTGTGTAGCCAGGTACTCCATATCATTTCAAGCATTATTTTACTAAATTTCAGATTAAGACTCTCTTTACATTCTATTAGCCAAGATATAATTACCTTTTGTTCTCTTCAGCAAATTACTAGTTCCCAGTACCAACATCCTACAGTTTTTGAATTTATTTATGCTTCTAAGAACACCTCTCCTGCTTCCTAGCCCATGCTGTGTATGCTACTGACGCCCTTGAAAAGACTCTTGTCGTTTACATCCTGCTTCCAGTTACCAATTGTGTTCAGGGTCTTCCCTCTTTTTCGGACCACTAAATCACTACTTGCACTCACAACTATGCAGCACCTACTAAAAACGGCATAGAAAACTTGCTCACCTTGCCAATAAAAATGCTGGTCCAAGTTTGACTCCTTTTGTAGCAGTAAATTTGAACTTGTTGAAGATTAGCCACTTTGATAGGATAGGAATCCCTTGTTCAATTTGCATACTAAACTGGATATAAGAAAACTAGTAGTTAGTGAAAAGGAACATGGCTGGCACTAAAGGTGTATGTGTCAAGACAGAGATTAGAATGGATAGAACTACAACTCAGCCTGAACGAATATGAATGCACAATTTACATATTAGCAAGAAGGTTTACCCGAGAAAAACTGTGATCATTTGCCTTTGCAAACTGAGACTCTTGCTTCAAAACTAGCATACTGTCATGGGGACTGCCACTGTATTACAAACATTTTACTGATTCATTAGGAAACAACATAATATAATTCACTTGAAACTGAAATAATAAAAGTGTAGACTACCTGCATGTCACTGGGAACCCATCAATGTCCCTGGTTATAGAGCGTCCATCATCATTCACTAGTTGGACATGCTGCACAGCCCAAAACAATTAATTTTTAATAAATCAACCATATATGACAAGAAAAAAAAATACTCAGCTGAAAACAACAACATAAGCAATAGCTGCTTATTAAGCATGGCCAGAACCTCAAATTTGATACTGGTGCTGCTGCTCCAGTCAGAGCTTGCACGCTCATTTCGATCCAAACCAACTGATAAACGAGACAAATTTACATCTCCACTCCCCGAACGAGAGAAATTGTCGATTGGCGTACCATGGACCCCAATTTCAGGTGAAAAGGAATGCTGGGACAAATAATTCGTGGATCAAGAGTTAAAATAATGTTGTGAATTAGTGGGGAGAAAATACAAACAAACCTTTTCCCTTACAATCCCAATTGGCTGTTTTCTTTGAAAATCCTAAATTTTGAGATTTTCCATACCAAAAACAAAATAAATCGAATTAAACAGTTTCTTCATTAAAACCCAGTTCCTTAATTTTCCGTCTACAAAACACAATAATAGCACCAAAGAGTAGGCATAGCTTATAGCAACTGACCTGAATAACAAAGCATTTTTGACAAAGCCACTCAGGTCTTGGCCTTCTATAAGTTATTGAGACATTTGAATCAGAGAGCCCCTTATCCCATGATACATCAAGCTTCTCACTTCCACCAAATAAATTCGGGTGTTTGATGCAAAGACTGCAAAACGCTAATTGAATTAATTGCCAAACAACTACCGACACTATTTTTTGCAAGCAGGAAAGAATGTAAATTTTGTTTTGCATTTCTCTGGTCTACAAAACTTAGTTAAAGAACAAAACCCAGCTTTTTCTTGAATTCAATTACATAGAAGGATTCAAAAACTTAACAATGTTTCCTTTTCTTTCCCACCATTTTCTCAGTAACCAAACAAAGAAAATTCATACTAGAAGCAAAAAAAAAACCCATAGAAAAAAACTTGGTAACCAATAAACGAAATGGCAAAGGTTATAAAGGAAAAGACCCACCTCCCAATTATCAGAGAAAGAGGACTTCCAGTGTTCCTGCAGTTTTACATGAAAGAGAGTCAGTGAATGAGTGAGAGAGAGATGTGGCAGTTACTCGTAATTAATAACCAAAGAAATGGATAATACAAAGAAAAGAACCTTAGAGAAGGAAGCATCAAAGAAGCACATAGCTTGTGAGTAAAATCAACATTCACATCAATCTTGGCTGTAACATATCAAAATCCACAATCAACAACAACAAAATAAAAATTCCCAGAAAAAGAAAAAAAAATCAAGAACCGACTTTCAATACTGACCTTTGCCAGCATGGATGCTCTTTTGAGCTCCCATGGGTATTATTATTATCTACTAGTGCATCAAAACATCAACAACGGTGATGGGGAGCAATGCTGCCTGCAAAAGGTAAAGAAAGGAATATAACGCAAAGAAGAGGAGAGTGAGAGAGAAGACAAAGATTTTTGCATGAATCAAACTGTTAGAAAGAAAGAATGTTTAAGTCCCAAGGCTGTCATCTGATTTTGCTCGCTTTGGGCTTTCACTTTTGCACGTGCTCCTCGTCAATGACAGAATGGAATCTTCCCCTGTAATTTAATTATAACTTAATCCTGTTTTATGAAGCTAATTAATTAATCTCTGTAGTAGTCTTATGGGTATTTGAACTGTTTTTCCGTTAAAAATTGATTTTTTTTTCTATATATTAATATTTTTAAATGTTTTGATATGGAAATATTAAAAAAAATTATATATTATTTTAATAATTTCTAAAAGAAAAACAATTTAAAAGTAATATTTATCACATTTCAAAACACAATATTTTGGATCTTCACTTTAGTTTTTTACTATTTACATACCTCGCGCGATACCGCGGGTCAATTATTTTTTGCATTTCATAAAAAGCTAAGATCTAAAAGTATTAGGTTTTTTTGCAAAGTTATACCCAAGAGTCTTAGGTTTAGTTGCAACGTCTAATCCAAGAGTAATATTTATAATATTAATAATAACATTAAACTTGCATTGCCTAAATTTAAGTGGGTTTGACTGCAATATCTGACCCAATAGCATTGGACGTGGGTCTAGCTGCAAGATCGTGTCATAAATGTGTGATAATTAAATAGATTAGTTAAAAAAATAAAGAAAAAAAACCAACAGGAAAATAAAAACTAATGAAAAAAAAGAAAAAAAATATGAATTAACTGGGTTAACCCTTCAAACCAGGTTAACCCATCATACTTTGAATTCGCATCGTGAAAGTTTAATAATTAAAAAGGAAAAAAAACAAACTAATGGGTTAACCCAGAACTAACTGGGCTAACTCGTCAAATCAGGTTAACCTGTCAAACCTGGAATCCTTGTCATGAAAGTTTGATAACTAAATAGAAAAAAAAATTAACATTAACAATTTAAATTAAACAAAAAAAATTAATTAAAAAAAAAAAAAACAAAAGCATGAGCCTTTTCACTGTAGACTGCATTGTGCAGTCCACAGTCAAATGCATAAAAACAACAAAAAAAACAAAAAAAAACTAAAGGCATCAGCCGAGAACTACGTAGAAAAAAAATTTAATATTAATAAACTAAATTAATTAAATAAATTAATTAAAAAGAAAAAATAAAAGAAAAAAAACCTCTAAGAAGAAAAACCTCTAAGAAGAAAAAAAACTAAATAGAAAGAAATTTAATATTAACAAACTAAACTAAACGAAAAAAAATAATTAAAAAGAAAAAAAAAGCAAAAAACAATTTCAGGTTAACTCGTCAAACCAGGTTAACCCGTTAAACCCGGGATCCATATCATGAATGTCTGGTAACTAAATAAAAAAAAATGAACATTAACAAACTAAACTAAACAAAAAAAATTAATCAAAAAAATTAAAAAAAAATCTGGGTTAACTCATCAAATCATATTAACTCGTTAAACCTAGGATCTGTGTCATGAAAGTCTGATAACTAAATAAAAAATTTAACATTAACAATCTAAATTAATCAAAAAAAATTATGAAAATAAAAAACAAAAAAAATTGACGGGTCAACCCAAAATTAACTGGGTTCACTCGTGAAACCAAGTTAACACGTGAAACTCGAGATATGTGTCATGAAAGTCTGATAACTAAATAGAAAGAAATTTAACATTAATAAACTAAACTAAATGAAAAAAATTAATTAAAAAGAAAAAAAAAGCAAAAAAATTATATTTTTGGGTTAACTTGTCAAATCAGGTTAACCCGTTAAATCCGGAAAACGTGTCATGAAAGTCTGATAACTAAATAAAAAAAATTAACATTAATAAACCAAATTAAACAAAAAACTTTTGTTAGAAGAAAAAAATAAAGAAAGAAGCAAAAAAAATCCCGAAAGGCATAAAAAAACAGCTAAAAAAATAAGACAACTTAAAAAAAAAACCAAAAACGGATCAGTATTTTACTGTGGACTGCACACCACAGTAAAACACTGATCCATTTTAGTATATGTTACAATTAATTAAAAAGAAAAAAAAATCGGGTTAACTCGTCAAATCAGGTTAACTTGTCAAACCCGGGATCCATGTTATGAAAATTTGATAACTAAATAAAAAATTAACATTAACAAACTAAATTAAACAAAAAAAAATTCATTAAAAAAATACATAAAAAAAAGCAAAAAAAAACCATAAAGGCAATAGAAAACCAAAAAAATAAAAATAAAAAAATAAAAATAAAAATAAAAACAAAAAAAACAAAAAAAAATGGGAAAAAACAAAAAGAAGAAGAAAAAGAAGAAGACAAAAAAATGGGAAAAAAATAAAAATAGAAAAAAAATGGGAAAAAATAAAAAAAACAAAAAAAAGGAGAGGACTGCTCAGCGTTTCACTGTGGACTTGCACAGTGAAACACTGAGCAGTTTTAGTTTTTTCTTAATTATTATTATTCTAAATATGCCTTGATTTCTAATTGAATTTTTTCATCCGTCATAATTCATTTTTTATCATCAATTTTTTTTCATGTGTTTCCAAAAATAATTTTTTTCAATAAAGCTCAATCAATTTTTTTTATTTTTCATTTATTTTATTTTGTGTGATAAGATAGGTAATAAAAATAAAAATAAAAATAAAAGAAAAATATAAAGAATTTAGGGAATGAAACAAGAAGCAGGAGAGAAAAAAGAACTAAATGAATAGGGACTAAAAAATATAATAAGAAGATTAAGCAAAAGAGAAAAATAAAAATAAATAGGAGAATCAAACAAAATTAAAAATTCACAGGGAAGAGATCTTACATATTAAAATAAAATTTAATTAATTATGAAGCAATAAAAAATTTCTAACATTACTTTTTTTCAATTTAGTTTTTCATATTTTGTAGAGGATCCTAGACAATATGAAAAAAGAAGAAGAAGAAAAAAAAAAAGAAGGACACATAGAATTGAAAAGGGAAAGCTCTTGCATGGAGGAAACTTATCCAAGCAAAAAAAAAAAACCTAATAGATAAAGAAAACAAAGTAAGTATCAAGAAGGAGACAAACCCTAGTCACCAAAATCTTCAAGTTGTTGATCTCCACCTTTGCTCAAACATCAAACACACCCACAACAACATCACATACCATCACTAGTTAGATCCTCACTTAATCAGCACTAAAACTCGCTAAAATAGATTGAATTGACAACCTATATTCATTTATAAAATTCTGCAACATAGTGTTGAAAGAGAAGAAAACAATAATAGAAACTTTTTTGTCATCAATCTTTCACTGTCGAAGGAGGTGGGCTACATCACCTGTGTAGTGTGGAAGGAGAAAAGTGAAGCGACTAACCCGCACGTCTACGTGTCTCCTCGACTCGTCTAAGTGTGCAACTACGCTTCACAATCCAACTTGTTTGTTCAAGCATGTAGCCTATGTGTTGCCATTATTTCACTCTATTTTAGTAGCTTTGATCCAGTTTCAACCAACTTTAACGGCTTATAAAGGTCAATTTTAAACCTCAATATGTGATTTACTAGTCCTGAGAATAATTTGTAACATATTTATTAATTTTTTATTCACAAATATATATTTTTTTGGATGTCGTTAATTTAAAATGGGGTGTATGATGTTTGCTAGGTTATAGTTGTTAGAATTAATTAGGTTGTATTGAATTATTTGTAATTTGCATTCCATTTTTCTTTTACATATGGATGTTCATGGAATTTTTATAAGACTTTGCATTTTAATAGGTTTTCTTCATATAATGTCTATCGATCTTTGTGAACTTAAGGATGGTATAATCCTTAAATGAGTTTTGTACTTGAGAATTGAATTTTGACGGGTGTGATTTTGTTTTTGCTAAAAGATATGTCAATAAAATTTTGTTTTTATTAAATAATCAACTTGTGGGTGGTATAATTCTTAAAATGATTTTTTTTCATGAGAAATTGAGTTTTGTCGTCTAAAAAACATAATCTTATTTTCTCTAAAAAAATATGTAAATAAAAATTGTATTTCGCCAAAGAGTCAACATGCGAGTGGTATGATCTTTAAAAGGGTTTTGCTCCCAAGAAGTTGTAATGTGAACACCTCTTAAGATACGTTAAAAGTCAGTTTTGAATGGTTTGCAACTTAACCAACAAGAACATGCCTTGAAGAACCACAGTTATACACCATGATCACCTCAACCTCATGGTTGTAAAGAAACGTAAACGAGTAGTATAAAAACACAACAAAGTTGATCAATCATTCAAAGAGTTTGCAAATTCGATCAAGAATGCTTCTTTTTTTTTGTTAAAAATAGTCTAACTTTAAAAGTCTCCACATAGAAGTATTTATACTATAAAGAATTTCAAGTCTAATAGGATATCTCTAATGGATATGGATAAACCTAGTAAATATAATGATAATAATAATAATAACAACACCAACAATAAAAAAAAAAAACAACAATGACAATAATAACAACAACAATAAAAAATAACAACAACAATAATAATACAATGAACCCAAATTTAAATAAAAGTCCTAATATGTCTAAAAAACCTAATAATAACTAAAAGATAAATAAAAAAAATAATCTAACTAATTTAAATAAAACTAAAGTTGTTTTCTTAATCTGTTGGCAAAATCTTTCCAATTCAACTTGAATCGCATTAAAAAGGAAAGATATGGATGTCTTTTTTTCAAATTTAAATGAAGGCCCTAATGCATTTTTTTTCTCTCTCATTTTAATGAATTAAAAGGCATTCCATATGTAAATGGAAAGATATGGATGTCTTCTTTTCAATTCAACTTGAATCGCATTAAAATTCGTTTTGTAGCTCCAGTTATGACCAAAATATTAACAAAATGTCAAAATTGACAAATTTGAATCTTTTTGTTACATTATTTTTGTAATGTTTGAATGCTCATTAACAAACTCTTCTTGAATATGAATTAAATTAATCAAGGCTCGTTCTTTATTATTTAGTATCTTTTTGAAGTCCACCTTAACCTCTGTGTTTTGAAGAAGTTCATTGAATGTCTCTTCAAACCTCTTAGCCTTAAGTCTTGTCACTAGAACAATTGGAACCTTTAACGAATCTCTTGATATTGCTTGGATCACATTAAATTAAAACTTTATGGTTTTAAAAAATATATATGAGATTTTATCAAAGAATTGACCTAGAGATGGTAAAATCCCTAAAAGGATTTTGTGCTAGTAAAGTCAGGACATCACCTTTTTTTTTAAGATAAAACACAATTTGTGTAATCAAAGGAAATGGATCAAAGCTCAATTTATCATTTACTATTTTTTTTAAATCCCATGCCGACATCCTAAAAAGTGAGGAATAAATCTATTTCTATATCTGGATCCCAAATCATTATTTTGGGTTTTAGAAACCATTTGCCATCAATAAGTAAACTTTGCTAAGTTCATGATCTGGTTTGTGGATTTAATAGGTTAACCAGCTTGGGTTGACTTGTGCCGAACTGAGATGTTGTGTCTTAATATTTAAGACAAAAGATGGTGTCTTGAATTTTTTTTTTTTGTCAAATTGAGTTTTGCTTGATCGTCCGGCTCATCTTTGGACCCATCAAGTTAACCAGGTTGCATCGGGTCAATCATTACATGATCTAATTTGAAACCTAGGCCACACATGTAACTGAGTCAAAGGATTTCCATTTTGATCTTTTTGTTAAGGTTGACACTACCAAAGAGTTTCATATAGCTACGATCATTGTTTTATTTTCATGTTTTTTAGTACACTCGCATTTAAATTATAAAAATGCTTTTTTATATAATTGAGACATGCTTTTAGGATAATGATTAGATGATGTCTAAAAAATTATATTCTAGTAAAGAAAATTGAAGAACAATTGAGCTCATTAATTACACAAAAGGGTTCTAATTAGAGGGACATCTTTTTTATAATATTTTAAATCATCCAAATTTATTTGGGCATGTGTTGTGATTGCTTTTTATTTTTAATAAATAAATGACATTGCGTAAAATCTTAGATTTATTTTAAATTAAAGATGTTAATAAGAAAATGAAGACTTATACTAGAAAATTAGTTTGTTTTGATTGAATTCTAATTATAACTCTTCTTAAGTAAAATTTATGCCATATTATTAAGTAAAAAAAATAAAGTTCTCTCCACAAAACAAGATTGGTTATCTTAATTTGCTAATGTTTCTCAACTTAATAACTTAGTCTTTAGTTAGCGTTAAAATCTCTTTTTAATATTTATTGATGCATTTCATTTTTGATCTATTTTATTAAACATATGCATCGGATTTTTAGTTCATGATCAAGTTTTGTCTTGCAACTAGAAAACATGTTACCAATACCTACACATTCTTCTTTTATGTTTAAACTTTTTTTTACCTAATCCACAACAAAGCATGGGCCAATTATCTAGTTGAAGCTATAATCATTGGATATATTTCTTTTTTTAATAAACTTTTTGTTGGATCTTCCTTTCTTGTTCATTTCATCATTAATGAGGTTGCTTAAATCTCTATAAGATTATGCTCTTTTTTCCCCAAAGTTATGATTTATTGGAAGGTATAGGGGTCAAGTTTAAGAAATTGAATAATCTACAAAATAAAATGTTTTTAGGAGATCATCATATGTTTAAGTTAGCAGTGATGGTGGAGGGTGAGAGCCTTAGGAAGGTGTGTTATGTGGGTGTGTCCATGCAAGGATATGATAATCAATATATTTTTCACCTATAGTTTTGAGCTATTTTAAGACAAAGATCAAGCGTGATAATGAGCCGCTATAAAGGTTGCTCTCATTTTTTGTTTTATAGGTTATATATTGTTAATGTCAATTACAAGATTAATTTGTGAGGGACACGTGATCAAGAGGTGTATCGCCATTTAGGTTAAGTTTGGTCAGTGTTTCAATACATAAAAGACACATACAAAAGAGATAAAAATATGTTTGATTGAAAAGACAATGACAAAAATATAAAATAAATTTATCTTTAAGACAGTTTTAGAGTAGATTTTTTTACTTTCAAAATATGAGGTATAAAAAGACATGTCTCATCTATCTCCATTGTCTCCATATCTTATGTCTTGAGGCAGTAGCCTAACGTTGCTTATACATGTATGGTTTGTTATTGTGGTTGATTATGAGCATACCATGTTTGACTAATGAATATTGCATTATGGTGTAACAATCTGATTTAGGTGTATCCGCTATATATAGAATTCAATCTGCATGGGATCTTAATATACCTTTTATATAAAGGTGTTGTCATGTTAAGCCCCATGGACTCCTCAAGTCTAATTTAATGGTTGATGTTGGATTTTTTAAGCTATTACCGATACTAAAATCCTAAATCAATGACCCCAATTCTAGAAAAGCATTGGACTATATAAAATTTGAATGACTATGAGTTTTATCCAAGGCTTAAGTGCTTAGATGAGTTTTATTATCTATCATGAATTTATACTCGTGTATCATGTAAGTTTTTTTCAAGCACTAGAACGTGGACCGTGTGGTCAAGGCCCATCAATTGTCATGCATGAAAGTTTTATTATCAACCCAAACTAGGAAAACTAAAGACAATTTAATTTATTAAAAAATAATTAATAGTAAGATGATGATGATAATAATGATGATGATGATGATGATGATTAGTAATATTGATAGAAAATTAAAACCACGATAGAAGGTTTGAATGGTGATTGAGATAAACTAAAACTTTTTTATGAAACTGAGATAACATAAAAAATTAAAATTTACCCTAATTAAATATATAGTTTCAAATCCATAATGACTAATTGATTAGTTTCATTACTCTACTTTTACTAAGTTATAATCAACTAACAAATAAAAAACAAGAGAATAAGATTCCAAATACTCAATATAGTAAGTTATACTTTTATTGTTCTAGGATTATTTATCCCCTTACATTGAACTGTTCAAGTCAATGTTTAAAGGAGTTTTTTTGCTTCAATCCATTAAGTTTTCCATGATTTACTCTTCAGTCATTGTGTTTTATTTATTTTAGTTTTTGGTTCTAAAAAATTATGTTATTGTAGTTGTCGCATGTGTGTGGCGTTGTGATGATTATCCTCCCGGAGTGGGATCTTTGTGGTGATGGGTGGAAAGAACAAAAAAATAATGTTTCTTATAAAAAAAATGGATTGGAGTTGCCACCTAGTATTTTGATCATTAAAAACTCTAATTGGTCTTAGAGTCTAAATAAGGAGACTGATTGTGTATAGGGATGACATATCGCTCTTAGTACATTTTACCTAGGGCAAGTTGTATTGTTTATTTGTATGATATAAACTAAGGTATTGTTGTGTTTTCTAATCGTTGGTCTGTCTAAAGTTTAAGAAAAGTCTTCCTCAGTAATGAGGTTCTTATCTTATTAGGTTAAAACCTAACTATTCTAATATCAAAACATATATATTTTGTTTTTGTATTTTTTTTAATATCAAGAATACAACTTATGTATAAGTTCATAATTTTTGATGTAAAGATAAAAAAAAATTAGTATTTTTAAAATGTAGACCAAGTTCTCATGGATTTTATAAACTAGTTATTAAATCTAAAAATACATGCACAGATATCAACAAAAATATGATTTTTTTGAATTTTTAAAGATGTTAAATCATGCCTTGTATTTTTTTATTATTTATGCAAATATGATTTTTTTTAGAGACTTGGTCATATGCACACAAATAAAAACATATTTTTTTGTATTTTCTTTGAATAAGAGAATTTTGATTTTTTGTAATTTTCTAAAAATTATGAAGAAAAGAAGATATATTTAATATTGGGTTAGCATCTTATAGTATAAGTTTATAGCCTAAATAGTAAATACAATTGTTGGAAAACACGTGAGTGACCTAAAAATAATTTTAAAATAGTACTTGAAGTTTTCAGAATTTTTTAAAAATTATTTGGGGTCTGTTTGGAAAAAACACAAAAAATAAAAAAATAAACATTGATGGAAAATCAGTAGAGTGTGCTTGTCAAACACGTCCTTACCCAAAAATCATAGGCTTAAAAAATACTTTAAGGCCATATTTGACAAGCACGTCTTATGAACAAAAAATGTGTTTTTCCTTTGCTAAAATTTCATCCAACCAAACATGACCTTAAATTGATCGGCTCAGTCCAGCCACATGGGCTAAACTTCTTGCCCCAAAGCCAAGGCCAAAAACAGAACCTAAAATCAGAAAAGAAAGAACAAAGATTGATAGAAGAAAAAAGTTTTGAATCTCGTTGAAGAACACAAAAAACACCAAAAATTAAAGTGTAATTACAATCCAGATTACATTAAACAAAAGGCACATAAAGATGCAATATAAGAAACTAAGAAAAAATAATGCATCAAACAACGACAATGAGCTCTAATATGAACAAATTGACCCTAACAATAAAGAAACCCTAGACCCAACATTCAAAAAAAATTAAGGATTAATTGATCTAAAATAAGCTTTAAGATGATCAAATAAAGCTGTAAAACAATCATGTATATGATATAGTTTCGATCAAAGCTTAACATGGAGGCTAAAACATCAACACCCGAGAATACCCAAATTTGGGTTCAAAAACATTCAAAACTAAAACCTAAAAATTCATCTCTAAACCTAGAAAGAGCAACAATAAGCTTAAACCCATAAAAAAAACATAAAAAAACCCAACAATGAGGCCAAAACCTAGTAACCCTGACTTGATCATACTTATGTATACTTTTACAAACATTAAAAACATTAATAAAACCCAGAAAATTAATGTTATAGTTCTCAACTCAAGCTTCATAACAAACATATTCTGAAATATAATAATATGAGAACATTAATTTGCCATATCTTTCAAGTTTCAAATACATGAACTCATGTTTGTTATGATTCAGAAACACACCAAAATAACAAAAATGCAAACCTAAAGTTAAACTTGCTAAATGATATAAAAAAAAATAGTAATCAAACTACTAATAAAACTTGATAAAACATTTCTTAAGCTAAGCTATATCATTATATTAACATTCATAACACATCAAATATGTTAAATCACAGAATATAGTGATATCTTAAACACAAATACCTATTGCATCTAAACTAGCAATACAATAACAATAACAAATACTCAAAAATAGATCCAAACATGGATTTATAAGCTGAAAAAAAAAAGGGTGTGTACGTTCATTAAACTACACCCCTCTATCAAAGTTTAAGAGTATACATTGTAAAGATGATATAGCTTTCTTCTCTAGATTGTTGATTTCTTTCCCTTTGATTTTAAGTACATTTTCACTTCTAACTAGTCTAGATTCTATTCCTTCATTTTGTTTCAATTTAGTGCCCTATTTTTCTAGCTTCTCTTAATCATTTATAGGATTTATTTATTAGTTTTATCAGTGTTTTCTTTCTTTCTTCTCCCCTCTTTCTTTTCTAAATCCTTTCCTTAAAGAGTTATTGTTATTTTATAACAAAATCCTAAAAAATGCTATTGCAAAACTAGGATGGTTTTGCACAAAAAATAGGTGGCTTAGGGAAGATTCATGCCCATCCTTTCCTAACCTCCCTAGAAAAAAAGGATTATGATTCTTTTATCATCTTATGAGTTCAATTTGATTAAAAGAAGACAATCACGAAGTTAATCAATCAAGATAGTTTTTCTTCTTCAATCATGGTTGATTGAGTGTACTACTTTGACGAGGTCATCATGAAAATTGGGAGATAATCATAATACCCTTAGTCTACATGAACCATGTAAAGGGGATGCAAATCTACCTTTAGAAACAAATCACATTCAATTTAAAGGCCCAGAACTCTATATTCATTGCTTGGACTATTGGCATTTGATTAGTTTTAATCTGTCAATGTAGAATGGTTGATTAGGGATAAAATCTTGTCTGATTTGTTGAAACAAAACATTTGATAGGAGTGGCTCATTCTTGTAAAAAAGATGTTTCTTAGTATGTTGGTGGTGGTTAAAGCACTTGAGGTGGTCGAAGATGCCACATTCATTCACATGAAGGTGGCAACCCGATCTGCCTTCTCAGTCGGGTAAGACAATAAAACAAGGACAAACAATGTGTCACTCAATATCTTCATTAAAAGTGAGTGACATGTTCTCTGCTTAAACTCTAAAAATTAAGTTTTTCTAATAGGGATATGAAAAACTTCAATCTGTTTCCTATTATTTCAATTTAAGCTCAAGCATTCTTAATTAAGACAAAATTGACTAATTTTATGCAATAAGGCCCTTACTTAAAATCAATTAAGATTCTTCAAGTTTGGCACCTTTTACAAAGTAGCCCTTGGTTTCCAGTTTGTTCAATTTAGTCCCCAATTAAGCTTTAAACTTTGATTTTCTTCAATATAGTCCTTGGAAAGGTTCGGTACGACCCTTAATGTTGCACGCTTTTTCAAAAATCTATTTGGCCTTGATTTTTTTAATATGGTGTTTAATTAGCTTTCAGACTTTAAAATTCTTCCAATTGAACCATTGATTACACCAATTTAGTCTTTAAAAGTTTCAATTGTCCCTAATCTTCCAATCTTTGTAAATTGATCTGAAGTAGACTTTCAAACTTAGTTTTTCTTTAATTGAGTCCTTAATTAAATCCTTAAAAACCATTAAAATTTAATTAAGTTATTGAACTTAATTAATTCTTCCAATTTTGAGCCCGAATTCATTTTTAGACTTAATTTTTGCTTCAATTAAGTCGTTAATTAAATCAATTAAACCTAGTTTAATTAAGTCCTTAAATTTAATTAATTTTTCTAATTTTGAAAATCAGATTTCAACCTTGAAATTTGTTTAAATTTAGTTTTTCATCCCATTTTGTCAAAATACCTCAATCTGACTATTTTAGTAGCAGCTTGGTTTATTATAGCTCAAAGGCTTATCTCTTTGTATCCCAAAACTATTTTTAGATTTTTTTTAATAAAAAAAGAAAAAACATTCACTTTTTATAAAAATAAATTTAAGGGGTCCAAAATTAGGTTATGACAATAATTTTATATATGGGGTGTTTTTCTTTATGCATGCTTTCATATATGTGATTTGAAAAAGATTTTTTTTACATTGCATTAAAGATTTCTATTAAGAAAATATAATTTTAGGTTATAGTTAAAAATAAATTAAAAGAACAAGGACAACATTGATCAAAGAATAAAAGACATAACAACCTTTTTTTTTTCTTTTACTTTTAAAGAGCCGCACTTTGGCCCTTGTGGTTTTTAAAATTTTCATTTTGGATATAAAAACTCATTTCTCTTATATTTCATGTAAACCCTCGGATAAAATAATCTCATCTTGATTTAGTAAAATAAAATACAATGGATGTGGAGAAAGGATTAAATTGAATAAATTAATTGGATTAAAAGAGAAGTTATTTAATGAGAGGGGTGAAACCAGTGTCTTGGTTTCGAATTAGTGCCCTGTAAATGAACTGATAGTTGGACGAGTGTCCTGGTTTGGAATCGATGCCCTGTGAATGGGCTGTTAGTTGGACCCATATTCTGGAATGGAACTGGTGCCCTAGGAATGAGCGACCAAAAGAATCAGTTATTATTGGATAAGATTGGTGTGTTGACAAGTGGGAGATTATATAAATTGATGATAAATGAATTAAAAGCAAATTGTTAGTGTAATTAAAAATATACTAGATCATCATAATTAATTTAGTCATGTTTATACAAATTAATATGTAGGTTCATCTCAGCAGTATAACCCTTAGTTGATGCATGAGTGTTCCCTCTGTATAGTCACTTAAGGTAATAGGAAAATGGAAGAATTTTCTTTTGGGTTGTATTTAACAATACTTCTAATTTGTATGTATAAAGTTCTATAGTACTATTTTGTTAAAACTTTATGTAGTATTTTAAAATTTAGAATTTACATAATTAATGGTTATCTCTTAATTATTTTTTTAAAAAAACTTCTTTGGATTTGTTTCTCATTTTTAACTTTATGATTGTGTGAATTTTACCTTAAAAGTTTGGGGTGTTATAATTTGAGACTTGAAATGATTGGAATGTTTATGAGCAATGAATAATGGATGAGTATAAGTGATTTGTCAATAACTTGGAACCTTTTGGTATAAGAAAGACTCTATCGAAATTTTGGTATAAATTTTAGTAAACTTTGTATGAGTTTAACAAAAATAAAATAAAATAAAATTTTACCATGTTTTTCCCTTTTTTATGATTGATGTGTTGGTTTTGAAAATGATGATGTTACATTTCAGTTCCTAATAATTGAGAGAGGCAAGAGAAAAACACCAATTAGAGATGGGTGAGAAGGGGAGGAGATTATACACACCAAATGAGGTCCAAATTTAGTCTTAAAATGTCCATTAACTAGTTTTGTGAGATCGGACATATCTCTCAAACCGTACATTGGAACAAGCATAAATTGTAAAGGTTGATACTAGACACATGGAACTATATTTTGATATATTATTAAGTCAAATAGATTTTGGTAACATATTAGTTCAGAAGGGTAAAGTTACTAGACAAATCTTGTCAAATTTATCAAAGTAGACATTTGTGTATTGATTGGGACATATATGGAGCTAAAGGTGGAATTTTGTTACGATTCAAGTTAGTCTAGAAACTAGACATCTCGATATTTCCAACCATATATGATAGGCCCAGTAATTCATCGAGACGAGAAAGAATAAATTGTTTGAAGTTAGGACTGAAAATCAGCCAAAAATGTGCGAAAATTAAAGATTTAAACTACTTGGAGGAATTTTGGCATGAAATTTCTTTTTTATTATCATATTTTATTTATTTATTTAATGTTCAATAATTATTTTTAATTTGAATTTGTTCTGCCCATTAGATATTGTTTAGGGGTTTATTTCATTATTGAACTTATAATTAGTTGATTACTAGTTTAGACAAATTAACTTGCAACCTAAAAGTGATCCATTAGAGTTAGTTAGAGGAGACCATATTATGTTTTTTAGCTGCAAATTTCAGCAGCAAGTTGAAGAATAAACGTGACTTTTCTTTTTGTTTCTTTGTTGTAAAACAACATTTCTTTATAGGGATAAAAATCATACACTGACTTATAGAAGATTAACTAGCTTTGTAGGGATAAAACAACATTTGCATACTTAAGGTTCTTAGATACAATGTTATCTCTGGGTCCAAGTTTTTTTTTCCAATACCTTTAGTTTTTAGATACATGGTTACCTTTGAGTCAAGGTTTTATCAAACCTGATTTTTGACTTTTCAGGTTGTTATTTACTTTGTTGGGAGTTACTTGACCATATGATCAAAAGGTCCGTATCAAGACCTTTGACCTGACCAAAAAAAATACCAATCTTGGTTTTAATGAGTTCTTCGTACAGATGAAAGTTTCATAAAAGTGGTTTGAGCCTTTAATTATACTAGGAAAGGTAGTTTGAAATCTAAGAAGCTTGTTTTGATTTTTAGTTTTAATGCTGATTAAAACTTGTCATTATGTTAGGAATGAGGTTCATAAGATATCTTTTTGCTATTTTTAAGTGAAATCATGTTGAAATTTGAGTTTGGAGGTTCAAATAAATTGGGTTCATTTGCGCGAGCCTACCTTTCCAAGTCTAGACCAACAAGTATAGCCTTTTAGTTTTAGGTGCGTCTGAGCTTGACTCTACTAGCTATTTCCTATTATTTTGTTGTTTTCATTTTTATAATATTCTAAGATAAAATTATTTTTAAATCAACTAACTATAGTGATAATTTTAAAAAATCAAAACGATGATACCATATTTTTCAAACAAGATTAGAGATTTTTAATAGTAATGCAAATAATTGCTTAAGAATAATTATATATGAAGTAATATGCATATTATTTACATAAATTTCTCATAAAGTATAAATATCTAATTTTTATTGTTAAGCTTTTATATAATTTTCTCAAATTAATTATTCTTTATATTCATATAAAAAATATCAAAAAAATAATTGTTTTTCCTTTTTATTTCATCTTGCTTTTCAAATTATTATAATTCTTTTATTAAAAAACCATGTTAGAAATAAAAATATATGTTTTTATATAAAAATAATCTGGTTTTCAGGTATCATGGTGAAATTTTTATATAAATTAAGTAAAATATACACCGAATTTTTCTTTTTGATTAAATTAAGTAAAATATTCATTAACTAAAAAATGAAAGTCGAGTATAGCAAGGAAAATTAAAGTAGTAGTCCCGTTTGTTTGTTGGAAAATAATTTTATTTTGAAAAGTGAATTTCGGGGAAAGTGAATTCCAGGAAAGTATTTTCCGATGTTTGGTAATGTAATGGAAAATAAGTTGGAAAACACTTTCTAGTGTTTGGTTATGTTATGGAAAATGAGCTGGAAAATAACTTATTAATGTTTTATTTTTTTCAAGTTTATTAAAATAATGAGGAACAAAACTCACAAATTAAAAAGTTAAATGGGAATGAAATTGAAAAAAATATAATTTCATAAATTATCTAAGATAAAATAAATAATAAAGATAAAATAAAAAATAAAAAAATTGAAAGATGAAGAAATTAAAATAATAATAATTAACATTTCATACATTATTATAAATAAAATAAGTAACAATCAAAAGAATGAGGACCAAATTTGATAGATAAAAAATTTCAATAAAAAAACGATAAGGAAAAAGCAAATAGCAATTATAAAAATAAGGACCAAAGTTAATATAAAAATTAAATTTTAAGAGATGAAATTAAAAAATAAATATTCAAAACAAAATATATATAGCAATCAAAATTTTGAGGATCAAATTTGATATAATCAGTAAATAATGACATTTCTAAATTTTTCACAACTTCCGGAAAGTGTTTTCCGCCCAAATTTTTCAGGAAAACACTTTCCTGAAAACCAAGCCAAATTTTTCTTTGATTGGAAAGTGTTTTCTATTGACCAACTTTCCTAATGGAAAACAAACACATGAAAGTTTGGAAAGTGGTTTCTCGGAAACCATTTTTTGGAAAACAAACACAGCCAATAGGGAAAATACTTTCGTGGAAACCAAGTCAAATTTTTTTTTGACTGGAAAGTGTTTTTCTTTGACTAAAAAATATTTTCTGTTGACTATTTTTTCTAATAATAAATAAATACAAAAAAATTTAAAAAGTGATTTTTAAAAACCTAATTTTCGGAAACAAACATGACAGTAGTATCTATAAGAAAAAGAAAACTCATTTGGGTGTATCTTGTTGGACCTGCGCTTCATTAGCCGAACATAAAATAGAGCCTGTATACTTTTAGGCCCAGCCCATGTATCTCTAAGGTCCAGCCGTCCAAGGTCACTCCCACGTGAGACCTTACGTTTACCACTGCGCACCGTTTTCGGCTCCCACCGTCTTCTCTTTTAGTTTTAAGAACACAATCAAACACCCTGCAAACCCTGCAAAACGAAAACAGAAACGGTTCAAACTTGGCCGGAGGCTGAAATACCGGAGACCAAAAAAATGGGAAAGAACGAGAAAACAGGACTTGGAAGAGCACTAGTAAAGCACCACAATCAAATGATTCAAGAATCCAAAGAAAAAGGCCGGTTTTACAAATCACAACACAAGAAAGTTCTCGAATCCTTCACTGATGTCACTGAAATAGACGCCGTCATGGAACAAGTCGAAGAAGGGGACCTTTTCTCCTCCTCTTCCTCCTCCGTCCACCATCCCGTCCCCAACCTCCTCATCAACCTGTAAGTGATTCATTTTGTGTAATTTTTAATTTCTTTTGACTTTTGTAATATTTTTTCTGGAATTGAACAGGGACACGGGGTCTGGAGTGAGTGATATGACGGCAGAAGAGAAGAGAGAGAAGCAGAAGAAAGAGGAGGCGTTGCATGTTAGTAGTCTTCGAGTTCCTCGCAGGCAAGTCTTTTTATTGATTGTTTAACCTATTTAAACTTTTTTTATCATTTTTTTTTTACTTTGATTGCAGAATTTTTATGAGTAAAATGTAAACTTTGTGCTGTTTAGGCCGCCGTGGAATGCTGGAATGTCGGTGGAAGAGCTAGATGCTAATGAAAAGCAAGCTTTTTTAACCTGGCGGCGGAGTCTTGCTAGGTTTGTTCTTTGATTTTGGTGTTTTGTTTCTACGCGTCATTAATAGTTAATCATCGGTGCAGGAAAGGTTGCTTAGGCTATAATAACCGAATGTAGATACTGTCTAGAGTTTCCTGTTAGTAATCCAATTATGCAGTAGCTATCTTGCTATCAATTGTATGCAAATCTCATCCCTATAATCCGTTCACTTATTCTTAGCAAATGTGTAGAGTGGTGTAAAACTGACCTTTTTCCACGTGAGCAAATAGATAAATCACTGGCTTTGCTTCCATTTACTCATTGAGCATTTTATAGTTGTTGGATTGAACCCTGTATCCAGAGCTTTGGGTACAGTATCATGACATTTTTTTGTTACCTCTTGGATCTGGATTTCATATCTCTTCCATGAAGTTGGTTCTATTTTTGCCATGCTTTTTTTTAAAAAGCAATTTTAGCATGTTCATCGTATTCTGATGCTATCAGTGCTCCTCAATTGATCATCTTACAAGTCTCGTGCTTGCACCATCTATGTGGAATCTTGGACCACAGTTTCATGACTTTCACCATCTATATTGAATCTCGGGCCACTTTTTCATGATCTTGTTTCTTAAAGATTTTCATCAAGCTCTGGTTATTCCATCCTTTGTCAACTTGTCGATGTCTGTGCTAAGATTTTTTCTTTTTCTATCTTTTGCCTTTTGCAAGACATAATATGCATATCTAATTAGCTTGAGGGGTGTGCTAGAAATGTATGGCTGGATATGGATTTCATTAGACTGCTTGTTGGAGAGGGTATATTGACTGTTATTAATTTTGTAAAAATTGTCAAATGAGATGATGACTGGTTCACATGTGGAAAATGCTTATTTTGTCTGTCAACTTCTTTGTAGATTGAACTTGAATCTGATTGATTGTCTTTTTCACTGTGAGAATGTATTAAACAGGATTTTTGTTTTACAAAAGAAAAGTATATACAAAAAAAATTGTGGGAAGTAAAATGGGAAGGTGGCCTATGCTACAAGATGATTGTCTTTTTCACTGTGAGAATGTATTAAACAGGATTTTTGTTTTACAAAAGAAAAGTATATACAAAAAAAAATTGTGGGAAGTAAAATGGGAAGGTGGTCTATGCTACAAGATGATGTTTGTGGATTAGTCAACCCAAATTCTCTTTTATCTTCAACTTAGACTGATGTTGTTAATTGTGACAAATGAATAGTAATTGGATTAGAAGGCGAAGCCTTGACCATATTGAAAGACATTTTACGTTACTTTTTCAGTGATTAGAGATTGATTAGAGATTCTATCCTTTTTTCTGGTCTATTGAGTAATTACTAATTGACTGTTCCCAAACATTCCTTTTGTTTTAATGCTCTTTTTTTGCATGGTTATTTCTTCAGCCTTGAGGAGAATGAGAACCTTGTTCTTACTCCATTTGAGAAGAACCTGGATATATGGAGACAGCTTTGGCGAGTGCTTGAACGCAGTGATTTGGTAAGCTGATTGTTGTTGAATCACATTATATGGAATAACTTTCCTTTTCTTTTCTTGTTTCTTAGTTATGTACCTTATATATATATATGAACAGCATTACACACTGGAGAATCAGATATCATATGAATATAAAAATATGAAATTGAGACTATCGAAATTACAAGAACCCTTGCCTGTAAAATGCAAGCAGTGCGGATACTGTCCAAGCGAATGCCTTAACCGTTGAGGGTGTCTTGGCCTTGACACATTTGTTCAAAGGAAACTAAATTGTATCTCTCACTGCTTTTTTGTGTTTTTTTTTTCTGGTCAGAAGAATCTAAGGTTCAAGATCCCTTATGTTGAATAAGAGGCGGGTGAGTTGGGTGCTCATTGTTGAGAATTAGTTGGACTACTATAGAACAGGCAGTGGGATTATACATATAATGCCATGAGAAGAGTGCAAAATATGTAGGATTTAAAGACAATTTGACCAATGACTGTCCAAAACAACTTTTTCCCTAGGCAGTTGCAAGATGTCATCCTTACTGCTCTTGGTTATATGCTTGGTTAAAAGGGTGGTGGTGATGTTTTTCAATATATAGAATTTTCCGATAACTTCCATTACAAGATATCATCCTGACCGCACCTTCATGTATACTATGAGGGTTGGCACATCTCTTTTATTTAGGTGTTGGGTTTCTTACACAGATTGTCCATTCTCTTTGACAATGATATTTTTAATGAGGCAATTCTGCTAATTAATGTATTTAACTTCCCTAAAACTTCTTTTGCAAGATGTCATCCTGTCTGTAAATTGTTGTATGTATAGTTATGAGGATAGGCACAAAGCATTTGAATTCCCTTACATGAAACCCTTTCCTTTTGTGCTATCCCATGGAAATTTTGACGGGTTTGTTCTTTTCAGCTGGTAATGGTTGTTGATGCTCGAGACCCCTTGTTCTACCGCTGCCCTGATCTTGAGGTAATATATACCTTTGCTTTTTATGTAATAGTGTTAAAATAACTTGACATGGCCAGGAGGATGCTTTGTTAAAAGAATTGGAATGTCCAGGACAAGCTGCAATGTTGAAAGATTTAAGTGATCCGTGCCATTTACTGGCAGTGCTTTTGGTTCTGAATTGTTATGGCCTTTCCTATGAAATTCATCATAGGAGATATTTTTTATTTAAAAGCCCCCCCCCCCTCCTGTCTCATCATTTCCACTCCCTACTTGCATGTCCAACATTCATAGAGCTAAGAATAATGGTGGAGGACGCTCCCAAATTAAGGGAAATCTCCTTGACATCGAGGAGTTTGATGTGGGATATGTATCCTTTTAACAACTTGAGTCCATTTAGTTGTTGAAGAGGCATAGTCTGTTGGTTTAAAGCACATTTCTAGAACAGTTGATGTTGGACATTCATTGGACCTCATTAAGAGGTCATAGATAATTATTAGATGGAAAATTAAAGAAGAATTATTAGATGTTGACAATACACTTTCGCTTGACTTTTTCTGCTTCCCTTCTTTATTAGCTAGAAGTTTTATGCTAGATGGTGCAGTGCAGCATGAGTTTGGTATTATGTTTGATGCAGGCATATGCACGGGAGATTGATGAACACAAAAGGACCCTACTCCTTGTAAACAAGGCTGATCTTTTACCTCTTTCAGTCAGGTAACTACACTAGCAGGTCTCTGTTGATGTTACTTGATTCTACCCTTCTGCAATATCTTAAAGTTTTGAGTTACTGGCTTCACCCACAGGCAGAAATGGGCAGATTATTTTCGCCATCTTGGGATTCTGTTTCTATTCTGGTCAGCCAAGGCTGCTACTGCAGTTCTTGAGGGGAAAATACTACAGGGCCCCTGGAATGAACAAGCTACCCTGCAAGAGATGGATGACCCTGATACAAAAATTTATGGAAGGGATGAGCTTTTGGCCCGTTTACAGTCTGAGGCAGAAACAATAGTCAGAATCAGGAGCAAATCAGTCTCCAGTGGCTCAGGCCCATCTAATTTTCAGTCTTCTGGCAGAAATTTTGCAGGCAATTCAGCTCCCAAGCATGTGGTAGTGGGTTTTGTTGGGTATCCGAATGTGGGTAAAAGCTCCACAATCAATGCCTTGGTGGGCCAGAAGCGAACAGGAGTCACCTCTACTCCGGGGAAGACAAAGCATTTCCAAACACTCATAATGTCTGAGAAGTTGACCTTATGTGATTGCCCAGGATTAGTTTTCCCTTCCTTTTCAAGCTCGAGATATGAAATGATTGCTTCAGGGGTGTTGCCAATTGATCGAATGACAGAGCACAGGGAGGCTGTGCAGGTTGTAGCAAACCGAGTTCCAAGGCGTGTCATTGAGGATGTCTACAAAATAAACCTGCCAAAACCTAAGCCATACGAGCCTCAGTCCCGGCCTCCTTTGGCATCAGAATTATTGAGGACATATTGTGCTTCTCGAGGGTATGTAGCATCCAGTGGATTGCCTGATGAAACCAGAGCTGCCCGTCAAATTCTGAAGGATTACATAGATGGGAAGCTAACTCACCATGAGATTCCCCCGGGAATATCTGATGAGGAAGGAAGCAATCAAGATGATGCGGGGCCCAGCTTGTCCGAAACACACCAGTCAGATTCATCTGATACTGAAAACCCAGCTGAAAATGATGGCAAAAATACACCTGCCCTTGAGCATGTTCTGGATGATCTTAATTCATTTGACATGGCCAATGGAATTGCTCACAAGAAGGTTACCGTTAAGAAGCCAAGTGCCTCGGCCTCAGCCTCGCACAAGCATCACAAGAAGCCTCAGAAGAAAAAGGATCGATCATGGAGGATTGAAAATGATGGTGGTGATGGAATGCCGGTTGTAAGAGTCTTCCAGAAATCGGTGAACACAGGTCCTCTCAAGACTGGGTAAGGCAACAAATAAGCGCAGGTATTTATATTACCTCCCCCTTTATCATTCTTGTCTCTCCTGTCGTTGCTGCATATGTATGGTTGACGGCTTGACGCCTAGAGGTCAGGTCTGTGACAAAGAGGGGCAAGGAAAAGGAAAGAGTAGCTTGAGCAATAGTGTTATCGAAGTCTGTAGAGCTCCTGCGCGTCTGCAAAAAGCGATAGATTGATTATATTTCTATGATGCGAATTGGTCGTAAAATATTTTTGTAATTTGTACCCAGCCTCTTATGCATTTCAACCTCAACGTTAATTTGTTGGAAACAGATAGTGCTATTATATGGTGTTTTGCAAGGAAAAAAAAAACTATTTTAAGTAGCTAGATTCTGAAGACTAATTGATGGATTTTTTTTTTTTATTTTAGTTTTTGACTCAAGAACTCCACAATATTTTTGTTTTATTCATCAAAAAGAGGTATTATTAGAACGCATCTTTCACATTTGTTCGATTCATCTAAAGGAAATAAATCTGTCGTTGCATTAATTACTATTTTCTTTTTTTATACATAGCAAACACGTATTCGGTTGTTTATTATATGGTGTCGAATAGTTAAAAATCCAAGTGAACTAAACCCTAACACTAAATACAAGAACTTTCCAAAATCTCAAGTTCCCAATGACTTTCCAAATTTTTTTATGCATGAATGCCTTCCCCCTGCGTTCCGCGCCGTGTTAATGGATGGGTTCGGCCTAGGCTTCAATTCTTGCTAACTGCATAAGAGTGTGTTTGGTATTGCGGTTGCTGTTGTGGTTGTGGTTTGAAAAAAGTTGTTTTATAAAAAGTACTTTTAGTTGAGGTTGGTTTGAAAAAATAGGTGTTTGGTTAAAACTGTGGTTGAAATT
>Ga0325405_1000271_pt1 | contig 49141 bp, 24 predicted proteins | sample PopdelMetagenome_21_FD_205663 | JGI IMG/M metagenome (GOLD analysis project Ga0325405, IMG submission 205663) | Populus deltoides microbial communities from Bellville, Georgia, United States - Xylem-Control-R2 | ecosystem: Host-associated > Plants > Phyllosphere > Stem > Wood/Secondary xylem...
ACAAGCTCGCACGCACCAAAAACAACAAAGTTCTGAAACTGAAACATATAATAGAAGCCGTGACCCACCACCCATCCTTTTCTTGATAATGAAACAAATGCCATGCTCGTTTCACACAGCAGTAAAGAACACATATTAAATGCTGAGAATAAGAAAAGCAAAGTGTATGTTATCTCATTTTCACAACACAGAGAAGAAAGCATGAACCCAGAACCTGCCGAGAGAAAAGAAAAAACAAAGTCCCTTAATTAAAAGGACCCTCCCTCACGTTTTTCACTCTCTCTTCTGCACCTGTAAGCCACAACTATTCCTATGCAATGTTCCATTGCAAGGAGACGCTCAAGCAAAGGAAGGCAGGGATGATGAAGACCTTTAAAAACTCACGGTCCCTCACCGCAAAAGAACCAGAAGAGAAATACGCAGCTCTAACATAGACACAAAAAAAACCAACTCAGAGTCATGGATGGAACAGTAGGTAAGCATACCACCTTTTGTCCCAACAGAAAACGAACATCTAGAGCAAAGGAAAAAAAAACAGGTTCTGGAATATAACAAACCACAGATGCACGGGTTTGAATACAGCAGGAAAAACAAAGAAGCCGAAACTTATACCTGCAGATCTTGCTTGCAAAAATGGAGCACAAACCGGTGGGCAGTCCCTGCCTGTTTTCCTTAGATTACCCGAAGAAAACCTTCCTCTTTTTGCCGTTAGGAGCTTTTCAAAGATTTTAGAGTTTTGTAAACTCCTTTTAGGCAAGGGAGGATCTTTCCCGTTGGTTTCTCTTATTTTCTCATTCTCAACATTCTTCCTGTCTTCTTTCTGTTTCTGCTCTCTCTTTTCTTTTCTTCCCTACTGTTTTCTTTCCGTCTCTCTCTTTTGTTTCTCCTCTCTCTGTTTTTAGTCTCTCTCTCCCTCTTCTTCTTTCCCCTCTTTGTGTTTAACTCCCTCCATCTCTGTTTACTTCTCTCCGTCTCCCTCTCCTTCTTTTTTTCCGTATGTGTTTACTTCTCCATCTCCCTCTACTCTCTCTGTTTTCTCTCTTTTTTTTTCTCTTCACCTCCCCCTTTTGAAATTAGGAGAGACCATAAGAGGGGTATAACAACAACAAGGGAGCGTGAGTCGAGGTTCTGCAGCAGGTAGGTGTTCTATACCTATACTTTCTTAAATAACAATAATTTTGGTAATTTGTTCAATTCTTAAATTTTATATTTATGGGTGAAGCCATAAAAAGAAAAGATAAGGTGAAATAAATGAGAAATGAAAGGGGAGTTGATTAATTGATTTGATAAAAATATGAGCTATATTTATGGACTTCATTGATGATCGCTTCTTGAATTTGATTAGCCGGTCTCGAGTACAGGAGGTTAATGATGTTAATAAAGTTTACTAACATTGACATGATCATTCCAGAAAATAAGAGATACTAAACTTGATTAACTATTCCGATTATGAATAGTTAATGATATTGATAGGTGACGTTGATATCGACAATCACATGAAACTTGATTAACTATTCTTAATGTGGAAGCTAATGATGTCAAGAATCTTTGACATCAACATTCCCATAAATAGTCCAAGGTGTTATGGAAAATTGATTAACTATTTTGGGTTGGAGATAGTTAATGACATTAATTGGTCGCGTTGATGTTGGCATTTACAATGAACTTGATTAATCGATCCCGGTAAGGACGACTACTGACATTACCTTCCAAGTTTTGGGAAGAAGTGTTATGATGGTATTATCAATGAAGAATGATTGATGGTGTAATGAAATGGGGAACAATATTTTGAAAGAAGTAGTTCTTCGACCTTAAAAATGTGGATGTTGGTTAAAATTTGTGGAATGAAAAAAGAGAGGGAAATGTTTAGTTATTCCCGAAACAATAAATTCAGAAGTATTAGATGGAAATTAGATGGGAATTGCAAGGAATTATGATAGTACATAACATTGAATATCTATATATGTGTTGTTTGATTATTTTCTTACGATATTATTGCCTTTAATATAATTATTTTCCAAATATTATGTTGTTACAGGTCCATTATATTCATGACAAGAGTAATATCTTAGATCCTCTATTTTGTGTTATTTAAAACTAAATGAATGTCGATGTATTTTTTTTATTTCAAGGAACTATATGACTTGAATTGTAATGACATCCTTTAAATCAAATGTCTAAACGTAAACTGTATTACTATGTACTTGTAATCTTAATGTATGTTGTTTCTATTATCTAAGTATTAATCTATGTCCGATTTTAAAATGTGGATGTTTGGGATATTGTGGTTGTACCTTTGAATATTATGATGTTTGAGACTTAGAATGTTTGGGATATGATTGAACAATGAATAATAGATGTGTACAGGTTGTTTGTCGATAACTTGGGACCTCCTGTCATAGGGGAAACTTTGCTGAAATTTCAGTGAACCTTGTATAAATTTGGCAAAAAAAAAAAAATTGACCATGTTTTTCCCTTTTTATGATTGATGTGTTGGTCTTAGAAATGGGGACGTTACACCTCTCATCTTGGTTATCATTGTCTTTATTTAACATCTCAATGTGTTTATGTCTCGCGTCATGTTTGTTTTCATGAAGTTGCGTTTCCATTTGTGAAATTCAAACAAATAGTATAACCACAAAACACCTTCTCCTATCCTATACCTACTACCCTCTAGCCAAACTTGTTTGCTTCACCAATTTTCTCCCCCACTATACCTCCGAACCACTAAACAGCCACCCTCTCAACCGTTTTTGACACCATCCAATGACACCTCAACCCTGACTTTATGTCTCCATCTGTTTGTTTATCTAATTATCATTCTCCAGGTACAGGTTTCCCTCTTTTAGAGCTACAACTTTCCAGGTTTGCTACTATAGATTCTCGTGGTTTTGCTGCCATCTCACCAAGTTCTGTTACCGACAGACATACAAATCGGTCTAATTCTTCAGGATATTTGAACTTGGTTGTTGACCTATCCTCTCCAATAGCATACAGTTTTGGGTTCTCCTCCCTCTCGTCCTGCAATTCATTAGCATCCTATGGTACTTTGTTCATGGCTGCCAAAAACAGCCCATATGACAACATCTGCTGCTATGTCTTGCAATAATCCGACTGTACGACTCGATCAATGTTAAAAGATTCCAACATATCCTCTTTATTTGAGGGTAATTTTTTTTTCTTTTTTTTAACCAAAAATCAGCAGAGTTTTGTTTACATTTAGGACATCCCAAGTTATCGACTACTAACAGTTTACTCAATCAACCCATCATCACAAGGTCCCTTAATCCCGGACCTTAAATCAATCCTCATAATTCCACACCTCAAACAATCCACATATATATATATATATATATATATATATATATATCCTACAAGTAAGTTCAATATGAACATAGTCCAACACATCATATCATAAAATTTAAAGGAAAATGAATATTAATATGCAAAGAAAGTATTTACAATATAAGAAGTGTTCTTAAATATTTCAAAAAGGTTAATTACAAGATAATTAAAAATACTACATGCTAAGCTGAACCTTTATAAATACATCAAGGTTTGCATAAAAGTATACTACATAAACACCTTAATTCCCTTTTGTTTTAAGTTAAATATTTACATAAGCTTCACAAAGTAGAGTCCTAAACTAATGATCTTCCTAAATGTTTGATGGACTTGTTACATAAATAAACATATTATTATGTTGATAAAGAATATATGCATGCTCATGTAATGAATACGAATGAAGTATTAACTTTCTATCAAATCCATGAGAATTCTAACAAAGAACTTATATTTTGCTTGTAAATCATTTAAACCCAATTAACACTCATTTGTATATTCTTAATTGAATAATCTTATTTACTTGCATAAACTAGGTGACCTTGTAAGGTTTAATCCAGTAATTCATTTCCCGGCAATCCTATCACGGATACCATTAACCGCAGCTAATCGTGTAAATCATATCCCGCCAATCCTATCACGGATGCCATTAGCCGCAGCTAATCGTGTGAATCATATCTCGGCAATCCTATCATGGATGTCATTAGCTGAAGCTAATCTTGTAAATACATTAGGCTTTATTTACTTTGAACACGATATTTATTATAATTGCATTCACCAGAAGGATTCTAAATTGTATAAGTGTAAATAGGAGGGAAAATCACGCACCTGTTTCGTTTGTCTCGCGACCTCCCTAACAGAAGATCCAATCCTGGTTACTCCTCCTGAATCACAAGGAAGTTTTTTTTTTGTTATGATTCTTTCAAGCCAATATTATAAAGAATTCATATTCATCCATTACTCGTATGTTACTTTCTATGCATGTTCATTTCCTCATAATAACATACATACATATATCATGTATATTTTCAGAGTTAATATCACAATATACAAGTGTTCGTATGACTCAATTCTTTTATATTCTTATTTATAGTATTCACATGAAAATCTATTGTTACTGTTTAACTTTGAACTGTCACTGTCCAATTTCCAACTGTTATTGTCTGACTTTGAACTGTTACTGTTTGACTTTGAACTGTTACTGTTTGACTTTTTCAACCGTTATTGTTTGACTTTGAACTGTTACTGTTTGACTTTTAACTGTTACTCTTTGACTTTTCCAACTGTTACTATTTGACTTTTCCAACCATTACTGTCTGACTTTGAACTGTTACAATTTGACTTTTCCAACCGTTATTGTCTGACTTTGAACTGTTACTGTTTGACTTTGAACTGTTACTGTCTAATTTTCAACTGTTACTGTCTGAACACTCATCAGATTTTTAACTCTATCTAAAGTTCTAAAACCCCATTTTAACTGAGATTGATCTCGTTGGAAAGTTAAGACACGAGGCTACTAGTTCTCTGAGGGAGAAGAACCCAGTTTTGCCTCCAAGATAGTCAAAATTGTTCATTTACTAATTAGTCCTACTGCCCTACATAATCAGTCACGACTCAGTCTCAGTTGGTACCCCATAACTAGAGTTCTACATCTCCAAATTGAGCAAGACCAGTTTCCTTGGTTAGCTAACATTCAAATCTACAATTTCTATGAGGAACCCGATCCTAATCCCCTCATTCTCCTACCTAAAATCTCATCGAAAGTTAGGAGACAAGTCTGTCCAGATTCATCTCCCCCTCCACTTCACACAATACTTTCATAAACTACATACCACACACATGAATTAACTTAATCTCAACAATAAGTACTTTTTCCCCAATTTATGTCTAAGAACCCTAACCTATGATTCAATATCAAGGCATCAATTCTTTATCGAATTTAAAAATGAATTTTTTTTAAGATCATGTTTAGAATACCTTACTCGGTACAAATTAAGATTTTGATCTTCAACCAGTTGAAGATTTTCAACTCCCTCTTTTCTTTTCTTCTTGATCAATTTCCCTCCTGTCTTTTCTTCTTGTTCAATTTCTTGGTAATCCTTTGTTCTCAAGTGTTGATCCCATCTTTAAGCTCTTAATCTTGGATGGGTTCATGAAATTTTAGTGTTTCTCTCTTGATTTCTCGAGAATGGGTATAAAACTCCCTATTTTCTCTTCTTATGGTTCCTACAGATTTTTTTTGGTGAGGAGAGAGTATTTATACTCTATATTTTCCTTTATTTGCATTTAGACCCCCTTTTTCCTTTAACTGTATTATTCTCTTCAATTAAATCCAACCCTCAACAGTACCGGGTTTATTATAATGTCTCGAATTATTTCACCCGGAAATTTATATTCAAAAATTTCTGAATTTTTGTCTTTATTTAATCATATGCATGAATTTCTTCACTTTTATTTATTTATTATTTGTTCCTGGGGTTTACATATCTGCTAGCCCTCTCTCTCGAGTACTATCTCCTCCTACTTATAAACCAATTAGATTTTTTTATGCTGACAAGTATGAGGCTTGGCATGGTGCTGTAAAGGATGAAATCCAGGTGTTGCATGCGTTCTAACAACACTTGGTCATTGGTTCCTTTTCATCCTTCAATGAATATTATTGGCAGTCGTTGGGTGTACAAGATAAAGTATCATGCGAATGACAACATTGAGTGTTATAAGGCTCGATTAGTTGCTAGAAGCTTTACTCAACAAAAAGGTATTGATTATTCTAAGACCTTTAGTCTTGTCATTAAGCAAGTGATTGTCAAGTTGGTTTTCTCCATCATGGTTTCACATGGTTGGATGATTCATCAACTCAATATACATAATGTCTTTCTCAATGAAGTACTTTTCAAAGAGGTCTACATGCAACAACCTCTAGGTTTTGTTGATTCTACATTTTCTTCTCATGTGTACCAGTTACGTAAGTCTTTATATGGTTTGAAACAAGCTCTGCGGGTATGGTACACTCATTTGAGTGATTATCTATTCTCTTTTGGCTTCCATGCTTCGAAGTTTGACACTTCATTATTTATCTTGTCTAATGGTGCTGATATCTTTTACCTTCTAGTTTATATCGATGATATCTTGCTTATAGGCAGCAACTTCGTTCTGCTTCAAAAACTGATATAGTTATTCAGTTTAGAATTTAAGCTTCGAGACTTAGGAGTTATTCATTATTTTTTGGGAATTGAGGTTCAATCCACTAGTATGGGTCTATGCTATGATAGGATAAGCATATTCTTGACATACTTACTCGAGCTAGTATGACATCATTCCAACCTGTTGATACTCCTATATATACCTTCAAAGTTTCAGTGATGCTCGATTGCTTATTTTCTGATCCTACACAGTTTTGTCAAATTATTGGTGCTCTTTAATATCTCACTTTTACGAGACCAGACATTCGTTTTATTGTTAACAAAGTCTGCTAGTTTATGGATGTTCCTACAGATTTCCATTGGGTTGTCGTTAAACACATTCTGCGTTATCTTCGGGGTATGGTTTCTCATGGCTTACATATCACTCATAGTTACTCCATTACTTTACATGATTTTATGGATGCAAACTGGGTTGGTAGTATTGATGATCGCAAGTCTACGAGTGGTTACCTTGTCTTCTTTGGTCATATATCGATTTCATAGAAATTAGGTAAGCAACGCATGATTGCTTGTTCTTCTACCGAGGCCAAGTATAAAGCTTTAGCAGACAACATTGTTGAGATTATATGGCTTCAGTATTTATTGTCAGATTTGCAAATTACTTCTAGTTCTGTTCCTACACTTTGATGTGATAATCTTGGTGCTACTTATTTGCCTACGAATCCTATCTTTCATGCTCGCACTAAACATGTTGAGGTTGATTATCATTTTGTACGTGACAAGGTTGCCAAGAAGGAAATTCATGTTCATTTTATCTCTTCTCAATATCAACTTGTAAATGTTTTTACTAAGTCATTTCTTACTGCTTCTTTTACTGCTTTTCAGTTCAATATTTGGGTCGATTCTTCACCCTCATCTTGAGGGGGCATATTATAGGATGTATATATCAAGGAAATATTAATAGGCTTAATCACTATTGTATAAGGTTTCAAAACATGATCGCGATCTTCGCATTACACTTTGACTATTTTTTTTTCTTTTAATATAAGAACTTATATAGCATATCATTAAAAAATAAATTAATTAAATTTGCTTTAATGGAGTCATTTTAAATTTGCTTTAACTCAACTTATTGACAATTTTCTCTTAAAATTTATTCATTTATGATAACATATTGATAGAACACATTCAATTCATTATTTCAACTGGAAACTCAAAAGATATTACAAGTTCAAATTATCATTACTACATCTAGACACACACAATATTCCAAGATGCTTTTTCATCCCAAACCTTTTAAAAAAAAGGCGATCCCACAAAATCATGACATCTGTTGATGAAGATCAACCTGGATAGTTACTTGGGCTTTGTCCAGAGATCACGAAGTTTATGAAGATGATCAGGAAGACTATAAGTCAGGCACCTCCAATTGTAGACAAGCATGAAAAACGAGATGTAGTAGACATAATGCAAGAGATTTCCTTCAATAATTTGGTTGACGGATGGTGGAAGAATCCATAGAATATAAAGCAATGTTTGAGCAAAGAAAAACGCGATCCCAACCACTATAAGGATGATAGCGAACACCCCATAAGTGGATCCACCCCATAATGCTATGGTCACAGAAAAAAAGAATGACAAGCACATCATGTAAATAGACGCACCCACCATTAACGATGAAAACCCAACTGCAAATGGTGCAAACTTGACATCATTCAAGTTTGTCCAAAGAAGGATTATAGCTGCCACCACAGAGGTATTTAAAGCCCACACATCAAGACATAAATAAACATCGAAAAGAGATGAAACAGGAGGACTGTCCGAGGCAATGCTGTTAGTAATGCTGTTAAATTCAGTGCTGTTCCGGGAGGCAGTAGTATTGGTGTTAAATACAGTGCTGTTATTTTTATCCCTTTGTTGTGGCATCTGTATAGCACCCGCAAAGGTTACAGCAGCAACAAGCACCGCTACAACAAGAAGATTCTGTATCCTGCTCATTGTTTCCTGTTTCCTTGGCGGCTTGCCTTGAGTACTAGTGAAACGCTCATATAGGGATTTCTTAGGGCGGGCATGGAAGTATAAGATAGATAATGTTGTCATCTGCATAGCAAGGGGAAACAAACTTCATAATAATATGTTTCTGGCAAAAGAATAGGGATGCTTTCTGAAATTTGAAAATAATTGTATAGAATCTAAATTAATCGGCCTTCAAGTAGATGTTCAAAAGAATAGGGATGACTAGAAAAAATATAGGAAAGAAGATGTGTAATATTACCGTTCCATAATAATCAAGCAGTTTGTAGTGCTTTGAATCAACTGCTTTGTCCTGTAAAAAAACAAGTTTTATGTTAATGAATAGAGCTACCTGTTTTTTCTTTCTTTCCTTCTTTCCTTTTGTGCTATGGCTAGCCAACAATATAAGCCACTGAAACTGATGATCAGCCCATGTTTGAAAAGTAGCTCTTTGAGCTTAGAAGAGATAATTAAACTCAAGTGCAGTTTTAGGCTGACCAATTTTGTGTAGTCAATGTAAACTTGTACCTTTCCTTGAGAACCAGTCGAAGCGGTCGCCTTTTCTGTTGTAGAATTCTTCTTTCCATCCTTCACATCTTCTGAATTAACTTCGATCTGAGGAATGAAGACAGAAATCATGAAGCAACGCAGAGCAGATAATTGTACAAATTACATGACATGAGCTCTTCTGACAAAGGATGATTGAGTATATCAAAGAACCACTCAACTCAAAAGCTTTAACAGCTAATTGAGGTTTAAGGATACGATTTTATATTATAGCTTTAGTCCTGAATTTCTGTCAGCTTTTAAGAGTGTTAAGTTATATACTCTGTTTCCATTTTTTCATGACATCATCCTTTATTATGTAAAATATGATATCCTTTAGTGAAATGGAATCCTTGTCTACTTAAAATGTAACAACATTGTTTTTCAACAGAACTCTCATACCTGGATCTCGTCCGCAGGAATACTGTTCTTTGAATCAAACTGCTCACGTTCCTTTGCAAGCTGGCAACAAAGAGGAAGCCCAGAAACCAAAATATTAAATAAATAATACTCTTAAAATATGCACTTTTGTAGCCTCGATAAATGATGATCAAATAGCATACCATTTCATCTGTTTTGTCATATTGGTCTTCAGCCATTTTAGATTGTTGTTTCGCAACATCATATGGTGTAAAATTTTCGTTGTTAACAATTGAATTTTCAACGCGTTTGTCACGCACAAGAACAAATGCAGCCATGGATTGACCATGTCGTGCTGCCAAATGCAAAGGTGTATTCCCATCCTCATCCATCTCATTTAGCAGTGGTTCTACGATCTTCTGATCGTTTTCGAGCATGTACCTTACCACATTGCCCTGTCCATTTTCAGCCGCTACATGAAGAATATTCTGCCCTTTATTATTGAGGAATTCTTTTGGAAATGGGGTAATCTTCAGAAATTCCTTGACTACATCAACAGAGTCATTTTTGCATGCTAGATGGATAGGATAGTTGCCTTCACTGTTTGTTTTATAAGCACCATTGACAAAATTCTTTAATAGGAATCGAACTCCTTCCAGAAAACATATGGATGAAGCATAATGCAGTGAATTTCCCAACTCTTCGTCAGTGAGACATAATAGCTCTGGCTTTGCTTTTGCAATTTTCTCCAATAGATCTGAAAATCAAAAGAAAATGTTTCAAATGAATATAAAGATGATAGGTTTGCAACAATTGTTTGTATGTAAATCATTTTCTAGTGAGTATTGACATTGTGATCACCTATGTTACGTTGCTCGATGGCAGCATGAACAGGGGACTTTCGTTTTGGTAGGGCATCACCATCTTCTCTTGTTATAGGAATCGAAGCTCCCAATTCCAAGAGATCATCAAGTATCCCATTCTTATTGCCATTCTCAACAGCCAGATATAAAGGAGAACTGCCATTCTTGTTGCTGTAATAGGCCACTTCTGGATCTCTGGCAACTAGGAATTTGGCAACTTCTTCGTTACCCTTGATGACTGCGTCGTGCAAAGGAGTGTTTCGCTTTCGATTTGCCATCCTCATCATGCTCGGATTCAATTCCACGAGAGATTTAATTGTATGAATAGCCGTTCTTTCTCTGGCAGCAAGATGAAGGACCGTGTCGTTCTGGCTGTTTCGCATGGTGATTAGAGAAGGAAACTCTTTAACCAGATAAGCTATAATATTGTCACTTCCATAGCTAACAGCTACGTGAAGCAGTGTATTCCCGCAGGGAGTCACTAGCTTCTCTGTTAAATGTTTCTGGGAACGTCTTTTCAAGGCCTCAGTATTGTCCTGCTTCACACATTCATGTAACTGACTATCTATCATTGCATTTTCCAAGTTTTCATCTATGTTTATCTCTACGGCGCTAGACATAGCAAACGAAAATATTGGGTTACTTGAATCTGCTATACCTATCACTTATCAGACACCAGGACTTCTAATTCAAATAGGCTAGACTGCATGTCAATGGAATCTGAAGTAACGTGAATGGAAATTTAGCCTTCTAATTATTTTGATTTGCTTTTTATAATGTTATTTTAGTCTTATAACTAAAATTGTAAGTTTGATAAGTTAACTTAGTTTAAATCATATTTTTTTTAATTATTATTTTCTTCCTATAAGATTATGTTGGTTTGAAGACATGGGTCATGGATTTGATAAATTGACTTGGTTTTTTTTTTTTTGTTTTTTATATGATATTTTTTTAATCACGTCCTTCAATATTAGGCTTATTGAGGATTGAAATTCATGATTTATTTTGATTTGATTTCCATTAGATTATCTCGGTCTTGTGACCCGAGTGGGTTTGACTGGTTAATTAGGATCGTTTTTTAGGTTTTTTTTTAATTGAATTTTTTTTTCAATATCATCCTTTAACATTGAGTTAATTGGAAAGTAGACTTCATAATTTATTTTGATTTACTTTCTATTGGGTTATTATAATCGCATAATACATATTGCAAATTTGACATGGTAACCCAAGTTGATTCAAGTCAATCCAATATGTTGTTATCTTAATATTAAAAAAAAATTTATCATCTTGAATTTTTTTAGTCAAACTATGTTATTACATGTCTTATGAATTGTTTTTAGATCCAGAAAGTAAATCAAGTGCATCGGGTCAACACTTACATGGTTTTAATTTTTTTATTTTATAAATATGTAAAAATAACATTTAGTCAAAAGTTTACAAAAAAAAAATCAATAGGTTTTCAGACGGGTTTTTAAAAATATTAAAAAGAATTTAACAAAAAAATTAGGTCCTACAAATTCTAAATAATAAAGAAATATCGTGATTAATTAAGAACATTGAATGATTTTTAATAAATACTGAAATATTCCTAAAAGTCTGATAGGTTTGGCATTGCCTTTTAAATAGGGGTTGGATAAATTTTAATTTTTTTTATTTAAAATTAAATTTTTATATTTTCAAATAGTTTTGATATCTTATATAAAAAATAATTTTTAAATAATAAAAATAATTATTAATTTTAATATATTTTCAAGTAAAAAACATAATTTTTTTTATTCTGACCACAATTTCAAACGCTACATAGCCAAATTGAAAGCTTATTACAAGCTGGGATATGAAAAGGACATCTGAAATAAAATAAATACAGAAAGCTGTAATCTGATGGCATTAATTCCCATAATTTATTGATTATCAAAAAAAAAATTCCCATAATTTATTACACCTGGCCAGTTGTCCTTTCTCAGAACTTTCTAATTCACTCGTTAAGCTGAGACAGATAAAAATGCACTGATCAGAGTGATTCTCTAGAGGATGAAAGGGAAACTAAACACCCCTTAATTTAATTTCTTGCAGGCATTTCACATGCATCTCATTCAACAACTTCACAGGCACGGCAGTCTATATCCATCCCATGAGAGGAATAGAAAAGGCATCAACCAAACCTAACCATAACTAGGCATGTGAAGAAGATCGTTTCACTGAAGGGGTGCCTTGGGAGGTTTGGTTTGACAGATTCTGTGATATGCAAGAGGTGTGTCTTCTTTAAGAAGAAACCATGTGTTTGAAATTAATACTTTTTGGAACAGATTTGGGAATTGATACAAAATTGACCTAATTAACTAGTTAGCCTAACTAGATATAGTCGAGTTAAGTCAACTAGATTACAAATCAATTATATTTCACCAAGTAAATTTCTTTTTGGTCTGAACTTAAAACCCCGGGCGTGAATGGTTCCAAATCAACCCATTATACTAGGCTAGGTTTAAGAAGAATGTTTAAGACATTTGATTTAACGAGAAAATAAGTAATCCCATATTTCAAACATCCGATTCAACAGGCTCAATGTCTTTCCAATATGTTTGAACACTAATGTGAAGGCAGTTTTTCCTATCTACCAGCCTTCGATCGGACCCCTGACCTAGTTGTGACAATGCATAAGAACTGTGCAAAGAGTTTGTCATGCTCTCTGCTTAAGCCTCTTGAGATTTTGAGATATTAGTCTGGAAATCTCTTGATTCCCTCAGCAACAAGAAGAAGGTAAATCCCATGAGTTTTCATCTTCCTGCCATTTCATGATCATACTCTGTATTCGTAGAAGCTAACACTTCTACATTTTCTTAATTAAAAGATTCAAAGAAAGCTGCCCATCTGTAAATTTATTACACACCCCGCACAAACTGCAGGATTCCAAACCCAAAACCATTAACCATACAAGAAAGAACATTGAACATCTCCCTTTGAGGACTCTAGCTCTCTACAATTTCCTTCTTCTTTTTTCTCGATGAACAACACTGCTCTCTACAATTTCCCACTCCAGATTTCTCATAAAAAAGGTTAAAAATTAGAATAAGCAAGGTGTAAAATTAGAGGTTAAAGCATGTTTTTATAAGTAGCTTCAAGGCATCCAAAACTTATTTAATTAACACCATATAAACTTAGAGCAAGGGGAAAAAAAAACAACCATGCTAAAGTCAGAGGTGGGATATCCCATCAATACATGCATTGTGGTTAAAATTTAGGTGGATTTATGATTTGTTATGGGTATGTAAAATTTGACAAAAAGCTAATGTAATGACAATTGAGAATAATAGAAGATTTAACCTATTAGTTAGTTAACTTGTCTATTTATATATATATATATATATATATATAGTATAATATACAATAATAAAAGCAAAGATTACAATCCTAAAAGTAACTTATAATATTTTCTATAGACACACATTCCATAACAAGGACATAGTTAAAGGTAAATGACCCTACCAGCTTGCATGATTTATGGCAGAGGTGGGATATACGAAGCGATAAGAGTCAGAAAGCAACCCTTCAGTAGGGCTCGGGTGGAGGAAGTCTCGATACCTGTTTAATATTTTATTTACTTTTATCACGCATGCTTCCTTGCTTTTTATTTTTTAACTTTTCATTAATTAACTATAAATTAAAAAAGAAGAGAATTTTACTGTACCTGTTCCCACTAATTAATCAGTATTCATTGAATAGTGATTTGGTATGCTTTGCTCTTCTTCTTTTTTTACAATCAATGGATTTTTTTTATTTTATTTTTTAATATTAAATTAATTTTTTTTATTGAGTTATCACACTCTTCTGATATAGATTATATGTTTGGCGAGTTAATCTGGTTGACTTAGTTTTTTTTTAATTTTTTTTTCAATTTCATCATTTTATATTGGTTTAATTGAGAATTAGACTTTATGATTTGTATTGTTTACTTTCTATTATGTTATTTTAAATTCATGATCCGGGAATAATGCTTAACGAGTTAACTCAAATTGACTCGAGTTGTTTTTTTTTTTTTTTGATTGATTTTTTTCAATTTTATCATTCAACGCTAAAATCGGTTGAAAATTGAGTTTATAATATGTTTTGATTTGTTTTCTACAGGGATATCTTCGTCTTAAGATCAAAGTTGTGAGTTTTGACGTTTTAACCTCTGTTAAATCAGGTCGTTTTTTTATTTTTTTTATAAGAGGTTATCAAGGTCTCCCGACCCGAGTCACGAGTCCTTTAACATTGGAATTTTTTTATTGGGTTGTTCTCCGTCTCATGACTTGGTTTCCAGGTTTGGCGGGTTAATCCAATTGACTCTATTTTTATTTTCTTTTTTTAATTGATTTTTTATTCAATTTCATCATTTAATATTGTGTTTGATTGGGAACTAAACTTCATGATTTGTTTTGGTTTGCTTTTTAATAGGTTATCCTGGCCTTATTGGCCGAGAATAGTGTTTAACGTGTTAACTCGTGTTGACATGACTCATTTTTTCAAAAAAAAAAGTTTTGTAAATTTCATCATTCAACATTGAGCCTAACATGAGTGAATGTGAATTGAGCCTCATAATTTATTTTGATTTTATCTCTATATGATTATCTCAGTCTCATTATTATAGTCGTGGGTTTGACAGGTTAACATAGGTTAAATCATGTCATTTTTTTTATTTTTTTCTATGAGGTTATCTTGATCTGAAAACCGGGGTCATGAGTTTGACATATTAACTCTATTTGTTTTTTTATGTTTTTTAATTGATTTCTTTTTTTAATCTCATCCTTCAACATTATGTTTATTGGTGATTGAAATTTATAATTTATTTTGATTTGTTTTTTATTGGGTTATGTTGGTCTTACGACCCAGGATCATGGGTTTGACTGGTTAACTATATTCGCCTTTTTAAGTCTTTTTTTAATTGATTTTTTTCAATATCATCGTTTAATATTGAGTTAATTGGAAATTAGACTTCATAATTTATTTTTATTTGATTTCTATGGGGTTATCATAATATCATAATTCAGGTTTTAAATTTGACATGTTAACCTAAATTGACCCAAGTCAATCAAATATGTTGTTATCTTAATATTAAAAAAAAACAAGATGTCATCTTGAATTTTTTTTAGTCAAACTATGTTTTTACATGTGTTATGGGTTGTTTTTGGATCTACAAAGTCAATTGGGTTACATCGGTTAAACATTCACATAGTTTAAAGTTTTTATTTTACAAATATGTAAAAGTGACATTATTTTGGTAAACATTTTACAAAAAAAAATCAATGGGTTTTAAGATAGGTTTAAAAAAAAATTAAAAAGAATTTAACAAAAAAATGGGTCTTTATTTTTTTTATAATGGTTTTTAAACCTGGCTCGTGGGATGACCCCAAACAGCTCCTGGTTTCCAGATTGAGTAAGTTGATTAAGGTTACCCAAATCGAATAATTTTTTTTTTATTTTGCAAGAATGTCTGAATTACATTGTTTGATAAAGATTTAACAAATAAAATCAACGAGTTTTTTTTTAAATAACAAAAAAAATTTAGTTTTCATTAATTTGATCGTGATTTTTAATTAATTTTTTTTATTGGTTTGATCCCTTGATTTTTCGTTTATTGAGGATTTTACTTCTTGATTTTTAGTTTATTGAGGATTTTGCTTCTTGATTTTCTTTATATTTGTCTTTTATAATGTGGTGTCGGTTTCATAATAAGAGTCATGAATTTAGAAGATTAGCTTTTGTGGATTTCTGTTTTGTTAGCATATATTTTTAAATTTTATTTTTTAATATTTGGTTAATTACATATTAGTTTTTTTTTTTTGCTTTTATTTTAATGTTATATTTTGAATTGTAGATTAATAGGTTGTCTAGAGTTTACTTGAATTTTGTTTTTTTGTGTTGTAATCGATATTGGTTTTTCACATTGTGGATGTTAACTTTAATAAAAAAAAAACAAGAATTATTCACATGCATGAATTGCATCTGAATAAATTTTAGACATCTTGTCACGTCATTTGAAAGGTTCATGATACATGATAAAGCAGTGCAATTATGAAAACAAAAGATTCCTGGATCATGGAAATTAGAAATAGAAAAAGAAAAAAGAACCATGTCAGCTCGCTTGCTGTCCCTTTCAAAATTGATCATGAAATATCTCCTCGAGGCCCTCTCAAAATGAACATTGAATTATAAATAATGCATCCAGTACTGCTATTTCCACTAGAAAACACTTCTCTCAGTTGAAAACTTGAAATTATTGGTTGTACTGTGGAAGCATTACTGACCCCGAAAAACATGCATGAAGACAATTAGATGATGCAAAACTCATGGGACCAGAAATAGTAGAGATGACGATTGAAGAGGACAATCATATAAAAAATAAAGTTTGAGATAAATAGAAAAGTTACGTGGACGATCAAAGAAAATCTTTGAAATGTCAAACAAAAAATAAAGTGTTTTTTGAAGGCGACACATTAGTATCATTTAGTTGGAAATGTAAGAAAAACTAATTCTATGTAAAAAGATAAGATGCAGTTCAATTGATAAAATTTTAAATTTATTTTCTAGAAATTACTAGTTTGTGTTTTATAACTTTTAAGATTATTGAAAATTTATATGTTCGTTTATTTTAGAGCTCATAAGATTAGTCAAAATACACGCAAACTGACCTGAACACTCACATTAATAATAAAAAAAAATTAATCATGAAATATCTGATGAGGCAGCATAAAATTGTTTGAATAATAATGTATGGTATCTCCTCGAGGCCCTGTCAAAATGAACATTGAATTGTAAATTATTCATCCACTGCTATTTCCAATAGAAAACAGTTCTCTCACTTGAAATTATTGGCTGTACTGTGGAAGCATTATTGACCACGAGAAACATGCATGGAGACAATTAGATGATGTAAAACTCCTGGGAACCGAAATAGTAGAGATAAAGTGTTTTTTTAATGAAGGTGTCACATTAAAAGGGTATCATTCAGTTTGGAATGAAAACAAAACTTGCCCTGAGATACAATGATTCTTTTGAAATTATAAAAAGGATAGGGCTAATTGCTTATTGATTGGAGCTATCTATGTATTTCGATAAGATTCATGTCCTTATTATAAAAAGTAAAGATGAATCTCTCACAAGTGTTACTACCGGTTCCTATTAAAGTAACAAAGCATCTGATATTAGAGACAAAACTAGTGAAAATCGTGGATTGAGACAAAAAAAAAAAAAGTGTTAGGAAATAAAAGAGTTTTCTTGGAGAGTATTATGAAGGGACTCTTGAAAAAGAGATGTGGGAGAGGGAAACCAAAATTAAAGAGAAATATCCACATCTATTTTTCAATACAAGTATGTAACTTAAATTTCAGGAAGAATATGTAAGTTCTGAGAATAAACTTTTATAAAAAAAATCTTAAATTAACCTTGTGATGAAGAATGTGAGGTTAAATATATGAAAAACCAAATAAATTCAGTTGTTAAGAGAGATTTTAAAAGATAAAAAGAAGTACAACTCAAAATGTAAAAAAAAGAGAAAAAAGAATGGGGGCCAAAGTATAATTAAAAAAAATTAAGACTACAAATACCTCTTTTTCTCTTCCAAGAGGCCGGCAACATGAAGACAAATAGGAGGGGAAGGATTCAGATTTTTCCACAAAAAATTAAGAGAAAAACACCAAAATGGTTAAGTTTATACAAGTTCTAGATTGTTAGGTAAATAAAACATCCTTTGACAAGGGAATTAGCAAAAAAACAAGTGAAGAAATTATGAGGGAAAGAGAGGAAGAGGGTCGCTGCATGCAAGGAGGGAGGAGTTGAAAACTTTTAACCGATTAAGAATCGAAATTCAAATTACCTCCAGGTAAGGAGCCCTAATCATAATTGTGAAAACCAATTTAAATTCGATTAAGAATTATACACCAATTTTGAATTAAAAATTAGGATTCTTGAGTGAAATTGAAGGAAATTGTAAAAATTATTGAAATTAAGTTAATTAGGATTCTAGATATATAAGCATGTTTGAGAGTGTTGTTACGGTTGCTTTTCAAAATGTTTTTCACTCAAAAAATATATTAAAATAATATTTTTTTTTTAAATAATTATTTTTGATATCAGCGTATTAAAATGATATAAAAATACAAAAAAATTAATTTGAAATAAGAAAAAAATAGAATAAGCAAGGTGTAAAATTAGAGATTAAAGCATGTTTTTATAAGTAGCTTCAAGGCATCCAATACTTATTTAATTAACACCATATAAACTTAGAGCAAGGGGAAAAAAAAGCAACCATGCTAAAGTCAGAGGGTATGTAAAATTTGACAAAAAGCTAATGTAATGACAATTGAGAATAATAGAAGATTTAACCTATTAGTTAGTTAACTTGTCTATATATATATATATATATATAATAATAAAAGCAAAGATTACAATCCTAAAAGTAACTTATAATATTTTCTATAGACACACATTCCATAACAAGGACATAGTTAAAGGTAAATGACCCTACCAGCTTGCATGATTTATGGCAGAGGTGGGATATACGAAGCGATAAGAGTCAGAAAGCAACCCTTCAGTAGGGCTCGGGTGGAGGAAGTCTCGATACCTAAGGGCACATGGGGAGCTTTACGGAGGACATCCCATCAATCAATATATAATAATAATTACTCTCACAATGTGTTTTGCATTTCAATAGTAACCTAACCAATGCCATTCCATTTCAGTAGTAACTTATATCCAATTATAATGAACACTGGTAAAAGAAAAGGAACATATTAAACTTGAAGAAGAAGTATAAATGTATCTTCTATTTACATATAAGAAGAAGTCCTACAAAATAACAGCATAAATGTGAACCGCAGCACTTGCAGCCTTCTCTCCAAATCCCTCATGCTGGGACCAGAATCAACAAATGTAATTGACAATGGTCTGAAAGAAGGGATAAAAAAATTAGTGTTCTTTTATATAGATAATTAGAAAGAATAAAAGTCGCTATTTAGTATTTCAGTTACTATAAAACCTAACTAGTCTCAAAGTGTGGGTAAATAGACTAATTGTAAAAATAAAAAGTATTAACACTTCTAATATATCTTACCTGAGATAAATTATATTGTTTATTTATCTAATATAAACTAAGATATTGTTCTGTTTTCTAATTATTGATTTGTCTAAGGTTAAAGAAAAATCATTATCAATAAAGTGATTCTTATATATCTTATTAGGTTTCTAATGTTAAAATAGGAAAAACAAAGAAAGTACTGTTTTTTTTATATAATTTTAAAAATATATCATATAAATAATCTTATAATCCCATATATTAAACAAAATAAAATTTTTAGTTCTTCCGATCACAAGTTTATATTCCAAGATAATTGGTCTGTCAAGAAGAACATTCTTAAAATCGTCAGTTACTTCTTCATTAGTTCAACATACAATCTGCTCAATACTGTTACTTTAAATTTTTATTTAAGAAGAAAAAAGAATACAGTGCTTATAACTGGGATGGGGGTGCTACCAGATCTTCAGTTTTCCTCAATAGATTTTGTAAGATTATCTAATTGCTTCCGAAAATTGCTTCATCAAAAAAAATTGAAGGGCCATGCATGGTAACTGTTAGCTGATCATGAATGACCTACAAAGTCTTTTTTTTTTTTTTTATAGAATCAAATAGGGGATATAAATGGATAAGCTTCAATTGTACTATAATATTTTATTAATTATTTAGTAATACTATTTTATTTACTTTTATCACGCATGCTTCCTTGCTTTTTATTTTTTAACTTTTCATTAATTAACTATAAATTAAAAAAGAAGAGAATTTTACTGTACCTGTTCCCACTAATTAATCAGTATTCATTGAATAGTGATTTGGTATGCTTTGCTCTTCTTCTTTTTTTACAATCAATGGGTTTTTTTATTTTATTCTTTAAGATTAAATTAATTTTTTTATTGAGTTATCACACTATTCTAACATAAATTATGTGTTTGGCGAGTTAATCTAGTTGATTCAGTTTTTTTAACTCTTTTTTTTTTAATTTCATCATTTCATTGGTTTAATTGAAAATTAGATTTTATGATTTGTATTGTTTACTTTCTATTATGTTATTTTAGCTTCATGATCCAAGAATAATGCTTAACGAGTTAACTCGAATTGACTCATGTTGTTTTTTTTTGTTATTTGTTGATTGATTTTTTTCAATTTTATCATTCAACACTAAAATCGGTTGAAAATTGAGTTTTATAATATGTTTTGATTTTTTTTCTACAGGGATATCTTGGTCTTAAGATCAAGGTCGTGAGTTTTGACATTTTAACCTCTGTTAAATCAAGTCGTTTTTTAATTTTCTTTAGAAGAGGTTATCAAGGTCTCCCGACCCAAGTCACAAGTCCTTTAACATTGGAATTTTTTTAGTTTAAATACTTTAACTTTAAAGGATAATATAATATCTTTTCAATTTGGGATTTGAACAAGAAAAAAGTTATGTTTTTTCAATGTGAAATTTAAAACCTATTAGTAAATATACTCCTATGTTCCTAAGAAAAAAACTAGTTTTTTAATGTGGAATTTGAAGTCATTTCGTATATATGCACTATGTTGACAAGAAAAAAGTTATGTTTTTTCAATGTGAGATAAAAAACTTTTTAGTTTAAATACTTCAACTTAAAAGGATAACATATGTTGTAACCCATTTTTGGGTCCCCACACAAAAATAAAAATAAATATATAGCTGGAAGAAATTAGAAAAATAATAAGAGGTTGGAGCGCTCAGAAAGGGATCAGAAAAATTGATTAAGGAGGTTCAAAAATATAAGGATTGAAATTTTTACAGTATATACTTGAACGATGAGAGCCTTGTGGGAGAATAAAATTTAATTTGAAGAGAAAAGTCCAAAATTGGATGTTTATGGACTTAGTTGGATTTTATTGAAGGTTTAATTTAATTTATAGAGGGTTTGATTGTAAGAAAAATTGATTTTTAAGTCAATTTGAGCTTTAATTGGAAGAAATTAAAGTTCTAGGGTCAAATTATAATTTTTGAGAGTTGATTTGGTTAAATCAGGGGCTTAATTGCATAAATATTGAAGTTTAATGGCCAATTAGGGACTTAATTAAGAAAATCCGAAACCAAGGACCAAATTGAAAAGGCGCGTAAATATAGGGGCTGTAATTAACAAAATCAGGGGCCAAATTGAAGAAATTAAAAGTTTATTGATCAATTGAGGGTCAAATTGCATAAATCAGAGGCCAAGGATCAAAGTGAAAAACGCGGCCAACTATAGGGGCGGATACCGAAATTTGCAGGGATGCAATTGAATTAATTCTTAAAATCAAAATTACATTGTGAGGACTTAAAAGAACAAAGGATAAATTGAGGGCTGCTTTGAAAATTGACGTGTTTTGGCGCCTTGTTTGAATTAAATGAAACGGCGCGTTTTGTCTAAAACGACGCCGTTTCATGTTTAAAAAAAAAAAAGATCAGAACGGTGTCGTTTTGAACGACACTGTTCCTCTTTCTTCTTCCCCTGGACGTGCAGCAGGGGAAGAAAGAAAAGGTTTTGTTTTTTTTCTTCTTTAATTTTGCCGCGTCTCTCTCTTCCCGCATGCCTGCCTGCCAAAACCGACCCCCCATGCACTCTTATGATGAAAAAAACAAGGGAGCCGCGCCCTGCCAGCCCCACCCATTGGCCAGCCAACCCGCCGCTGTGGCAGGGCAACAAAGCCCTGCTCCCCAGGCGCTGCTATAGGGCGGCAATAGGGACACCCCCGCTCCCTTTTGCCCTATAAATACTCCACCACAACGCCAGCACGCGAGACGAAGGAGGAGGGGGGAGAGAGGCGGAGAACGAATGGAGAGGAAACGGAGAGAAACAGAAAATGAACCGAGGAGAGAGAACGAACCAAACAAAAAGGGAACCACTGATAAACTCAAACGGAGAGGAAGGAAAAGCTGGAAACGGGGTAGGAAACTTGACAACAAACCGGGAGGATAAAGGGAAACCACCGAAAACGAAAGAAGAGGAAGGCATACGGAGGAGAAGGGAAAAGCAGTAACCTCACCCTCCATCGTTTGAAACAGCAGCACCGCCGCTTGGAGCCGCCGTCCGTGAGCCACGACACCGCCACCGGCCTCCACCACAGCACCACCAGCGAAGCATTCCGAGTAGCAAGCCGCCGCCTCCTCTGTGCCAGGTAAGTTCTTCTTCCCCTCCATTGTTTGCATTTTTTGTTGGTTCGTTCCTACATGCAGATTAGCGTTCTGCATGCAAGAGGGGAGGGGGAAAAATAATTCCCCCTCCCCCCACGTCAGATATGTCGCTGGGCCAGGCTGATTCTTGCCCAGCATTTGTTTTTTTCTTCTCTGGGCCAGTCCGGTTCTGGCCCAACTATATTGTCTTCTGGGCCGGATCTGGCCCAGATTAAAAAGGAGAGTTTTTTGGGTCGAGACCGGCCCAACCCATTTTGGGCAGAGTTTGGCCCAACCCTTTTGGGGCTGCGTCCGGCCCAGTTAGTTGGGCCGGCCCAGCCCACATAATATTTTATATTATTTATTATATTGTTTTATATTATTTATATATATATGGATATATATCAAAAAAATTAAAGAAATATTCTGAAAAATCCTTGAAAATATTGTTGATTTTCCTGCATATTTTTATCAAAATTGCCTAATATTGGTTTGTATTTTTATACCGTAAAGATACAAATCCAGTATTAAAATATCCGTTTTTTTCGTCAAAAAAACAAATACATAAAAAAAAAATGTTTTTGGTTTTAATGCATACGGCCTAGTCTCTCCAAAATAAAAGCATCACATCATATTTTCCTACAACAAAAGAAATTTCAAGAAATATATATATTAGCATGCATTTTGGCTTTAACAACAAGTTTGTTAGAACCACGAGAACTAGGCCAATATTTCAAAAATTCCAAAAAAATTATTGTGTTTTCTTTTAGTATTTGGGGTTACAATTTTATACGTAAGATGTATTTCAAATATTAAGTTCTTTTGTTAACGTCAGAATTACCCATTAAGATAAGGATCTCCTTACCGAGGAGGACTTTTCTTGAACCATAACAACAACCAGGAAAACACGAAAAGACCTTAGATTTTATCAGACAATCAAACAATGCAGCTTACCTTAGGTAAGGCGTATTTGGGGTGCTAATACCTTCCCATTACGCAACCAGTCCCCGTACCGAGCTCTGAGACCAGTTAGGGTTCTTAGTGACCAAAATACTAGGTGGCGACTCCCATTCCATTTTCAACCAATAGACGACAAGAATTTCTTGTCTCCCCATATTTGCCAAATAAGTTTACATTTTAGATTTAAAGTGGGAATCATATATTTTCGCCGTGACGCCGCACCCGTGCGACAACATACTATCTTTTCAATGTGGTATTTGAAACCTTTCAGTATATATACTCTATGTTCACAAGAAAAAAGTTATGTTTTTTCAATGTGGGATAAATTTGTTTTTAAAATATTCTTTTAAACTTCATTATTTACAACATGTATAACTTATATTCTCATGAATTTTTTTAATTTTTATATAAAATATTAAAATTTTAAATTTTTTTTAAATTAATTGAAGTTGATTGAAGTAAATCCAGATTCATCTATGAAATCCGACCCTAGCTTCTTGATCGGTTAAGTTTGATAACTATGGCTGCTCGACGCTGCAAGAACCAAGCCTATGTTGGCATGCATGCTCCTGATTTGACAGTCAAGAAATCTATCTGAACTGTACAAGAGGAGGGGGGTATAAAAGTAATGGTGCCACGTGTTAGCTTATGAGTTGTCAGTTACGGTACTGTTCTAATAAACTACCTACTGTCTAGAAACAGTCAACGTAGTTCAACCTTCCAAGGCAAAACCAGTTTAAATTCAAAAAAATCATAATCCTGTAGGCACAAGCCTATAGCAACACATGGGCGCTCAATGCTTAATTTTTATGGTGATATGATAAAATACAGATACAAAGATAACAAAAAATATAATATATAAAAAATAATAAAACTATCTTTATTTATTATTTTTTTGTATTTTATTTATATATATATATTTTTAATATTCCTAGGTCATGGAAATTAGAAAAAGAACAGAGAACCATGTCAGCTCACTTGCTGTCCTTTCAAAATTGATAATGAAATAATAATGTATGGTATCTCCTCGAGGCCCTCTCAAAATGAACATTGAATTATAAATAATGCATCCAGTACTGCTATTTCCACTAGAAAACACTTCTCTCAGTTGAAAACTTGAAATTATTGGTTGTACTGTGGAAGCATTACTGACCCCGAAAAACATGCATGAAGACAATTAGATGATGCAAAACTCCTGGGACCAGAAATAGTAGAGATGACGATTGAAGAGGACAATCAGATTAAAAAAAAATAAAGAAAGTTGGAGATAAATAGAAAAGATACGTGGACAATCAAAGAAAATCTTTGAAATTTCAAACAAGAAATAAAATGTTTTTGTTGGTGACACATTAGAATCATTTAGTTCGAAATGAAAGAAAAACGTGTTCTTCGGAAGAAAATAATGTAGCTTAATTGGTCAAGTTTTAAATTTATTTTTTAAAAATTATTAGTTCGAGTTTTAGAAACCTTAAGATCATTAAAAACTTATATGGTTATTAACTTTAGGGCTCATAAGATTAGTCGAAATACACGCAAACTGACCTGAACACTCACGTTAATAAAAAAAATTATCATGAAATATCTGATGAGGCAGCATAAAATTGTTTGAATAATAATGTATGGTATCTCCTCGAGGCCCTGTCAAAATGAACATTGAATTGTTTGGAGAGTATTATGGAGGAACTCGTAAATAGAAGAAGAGATGTGGGAGAGGGAAACCAAAATTAAAGAGAAATATCCACATCTAGATGACGATTAGATGATGCAAAACTCCTGGGACCAGAAATAGTAGAGATGACGATTGAAGAGGACAATCAGATATAAAAAAAAATAAAGAAAGTTGGAGATAAATAGAAAAGTTACGTGGACAATCAAAGAAAATCTTTGAAATTTCAAACAAGAAATAAAATGTTTTTGTTGGTGACACATTAGAATCATTTAGTTCGAAATCAAAGAAAAACGTGTTATTCGGAAGAAAATAATGTAGTTTAATTGGTCAAGTTTTAGATTTGTTTTTAAAAATTATTAGTTCTAGTTTTACAAACCTTAAGGTTATTAAAAACTTATATGGTTATTAACTTCAGGGTTCATAAAATTAGTCGAAATACACGCAAACTGACTTGAACACTCACGTTAATAAAAAAAAAATTAATCATGAAATATCTGATGAGGCAGCATAAAATTGGTTGAATAATAGTGTATGGTATCTCCTCGAGGCCCTGTCAAAATGAACATTGAATTGTAAATTATTCATCCACTGCTATTTCCAATAGAAAACAGTTCTCTCACTTGAAATTATTGGCTGTACTGTGGAAGCATTATTGACCCCGAGAAACATGCATGGAGACATTTAGATGATGTAAAACTGAACCGAAATAGTGTTGGGAATTCCGTCTCCCCATGCGCGGACCGGTGGTGTACTGATAGTTGCCCAAAGGAGGCTAAGCACACTGAGACACAATATTTAACGTGGTTCGGCAAAACCGCCTACATCCACGGGAGAGAGTCCATATTATTTAGAGTTACAGAAAGGATTACAACACAATACATGGAGGAGGAGGATCACTTCACTCAAACTCAACTCCCAGCTCTCATTGCTGCACTTGCAGCTGCTGCAATGGCAGCAAGGCTGCTGCCATTGCAGCCCTTCACTTTCACTCTACTCTCTTCATATTCTCACAACTCTACACATTTTGCTCTCACTCTCGATGCCCTTTTATAGGCAACAATGGTGCCACCAGCTCCTACTTTTCTTCAACAAAGGTGGCTGCGAACTCCAGCCCATCTTCAACAATGGTGGCTGCCAACCTTTGACATCTTGGATGGGTGCACATGGTTGGTGCAACTCCATCTGCAGCTGCTGCCATTGTCAATGGTTGTTGCACATTAATGGCAACCAACCTAACAATCACCCCCTTTACCATTCATGTGGGGCAACTGTCCTCTTGCTTCTTCAGCACAGGCTTGCATCCTGCAGCTCTTCCAATCTTACCAATCCGAGAGCGTCTGTGGCCAAGTTTACAGGTACTCGCCAAACCTTTCAATCACCAGAGTCACCAAAGCACACCTTTTCTCACACAAAAGGATCACTACAACCAGATGGTTTGCCACTTCACATCTAAAGAGTGTTAACGCTTGTCTCTGGGACACAACATTCCCATTCGAGCGTATCAATCATGCTTGGTTCGGAATGATTCATCAAGCCTCACATCAAGGCTTACAACACCCCCTCAAACAGAAATTTCCATTTCCAAGTGCGATAGTCATTATCTGAGTATCTTAATATGATCACGAGCTCACCACTCTTCCAAGAGTCTACTCATCCAGGAGTTGCGCCTGCCCTCTGTTCCACCCTAGGAACCACGCCTTACTTATTCGTGAGTCTCTCGCTCTTAGTCTCAAGAGTCCAGGTAGTTTTCCACCTTTACCTATGGGGACAGCCCATTAAAGGTTGATCCATATATGTCTTGATACTTTGAGTATTACAATGCCTTCACCGAGCTCACCACCTTGACAAGAGTCAACTCGTTCCCGGAACCTGCGCATGCCCTCTGCTCCTTCATAGCAGCCACGTCTTAATGCTCCACAAGTCATCCACTTATTGTCCAAGGCAAATGTCTTCTAGCTCATTGATCTTTAGCATGGGGGCAATATCCATGAAAGTCAATCCTGCATTTGTCTCCATACTCATCATAGCCACTTTATTGGCTATCCATCTATCCACTCATATTCAGCCATCACATTGGCTCTGAGGTTGTTCTGAACTTGGGCTCCTATCGTGGCCCATACACCTTCTCTAAGGTGTCTTCGCCCGTTGTCGTGGGGCGGTCTAAACTGGGGCTCCTATCATGGCCCTCACACCTTCCATCTAAGGTGTCTTCGCCTTTCATAGGCGGTCGTATCCTCCTTCAGTTAAGATGCTTCAAAGTGGCTCCAAGAGTCTCTACCACCATGTGCACCATGGGAGAGTTCACTGCCATTGATTACATAGAAAGAGAAATTTGCGGTATACTCCTCGCAATCCTCCACCTCGATTTCTATCTTTGGAGCTCCTACGCCTTTCTGCTTGACAGCTCCACCTACACCAACTCTCTTTGGTGTCTTCGCCTTTCATCATAGGCGGTCGCCTTTTAACACAGGCGTTAGCACCCCCTCAATTAGGTGCTTCTACAACAGCTCTCTTTCCATTCTTGCATGCATTGGAAAGGTCTTCACCTGTTGTCTTCATCAAGAGCATAAGAGACTTCCTGTTGTACAACTTCTACACAGTCTCTGCTCTGAGCTTCATCTGGGAACTCTTCTTCTCCTTGCACCCGTTGTCTCATTATAGTACCCTATTGGATCCTACGGGTAATCTTGCACAATCTCTGTGTGCCCTCGTACAATTTCTGTTCTCCAGATTTCTCCCTATCCATTGCTTATATTTGACAGCAGCTCATCCTATCACAACACATGTCCAAGTCAAAATAGGATGCCAATCTTTATCCCCTTGCTGTATTTCTCTTCCATTATCAGGGTCTTCATCAATTCTCCCCTCGAGAAATCACAGTCACCGAATCTAACTTCTTTGGAGAAATCACCACTCCATCAGATCCTTGAACATACGGAACCCAACTGTTCCTTTGTGCCGTCATCCTGCTAGTCTTCAACCATTTCATTACAAACTGCTATATATACAAAAATAGTACTGTATGGATAATCCTTCAACTAGGCAAGTTCCCAGGAAAGATTGGAGGGGTCACACTGGTCCCGCTTAAAACCCAATCTCCTAGCCAGAACTTTTTAGGCCATATATATCCATCATACTGTCTTTCCGTATATACAACCATTTGCTAGCTTTGTTGCGGCATTCCCTTACAAGTAATCTGGAATATACTGGTTTAATACATGATTTCTCAACATCTGGCGAGACTACCATTTCTTAGATTCGGCAAGATTGGTCTTAATCAATTTTCACTCTACACCTCAAATCATCCACTTGATCGGGTGTCCAGAGTGTCCCAATTTTTGCCTTCCCTCAAGGCAGTTAAAATTCTCCCCACTTAGCAGTTCAGCACATATAATTGGGTAAACATGTGCACCTTTTTCTTCTTCATCTTCATCGACCACCACGATGACCTTTAGATGTCTCATAATCGGGCAATCTCTTTTGTTAATTCACCACCACCACTTTCGGTCTCAAATCTCAATGATCAGACCGTACCATTGTATCCGGAACGATCAAATTAGCTGGAAACAAGTCTGAAATCATCCAAATCGCATTTTAGACGGCTAAGAATTGATCAAAACAATTCTGGCCTGATGAACGGCCCATATTCAATCTCAGATCCGGTTGCACGTAGACTCTGCTGCACAGAATCGTATCCCTCAGCTCGCGGCTCGGCTCGGCTTCAACAAGGCTCGACTCATCTCTGCTTGGCTAGGCTCGGCTCGCGGCTGGTGACATGGCAGATGGGTCCCTCTTAGATGATGTGGCAGATGACTAGTCGCTGACATGGCATGCCACTGTGCATGATGACATCACAATTATGTCATGATGATATCATCCTTGGCATGCCTGCTGTGCATGCTGACATCACAATTATGTCATGCTGATGTCACCCTTTGCATGCTTACTGTAGACTGCCACCTTGTCAGCGCGTGGGGGCGCGTGCGGGCATGTCTGAAATCCGATTGCGACGTCGTTTTCACCAGTGGCTTCGTCTTGGCCTCCTCTACACAGTGGTATGGTCAAAACATCATTTTGAGAACTTTCATTTTGAGCAAAAATCAAACACCCCTTTAAACCATGTGCTCTAATACCAATTGTTGGGAATTCCGTCTCCCCATGCGCGGACCGGTGGTGTACTGATAGTTGCCCAAAGGAGGCTAAGCACACTGAGACACAATATTTAATGTGGTTCGCCAAAACCGCCTACATCCATGGGAGAGAGTCCATATTATTTAGAGTTTGAGAAAGGATTACAACACAATACATGGAGGAGGAGGATCACTTCACTCAAACTCAACTCCCAGCTCTCATTGCTGCACTTGCAGCTGCTGTAATGGCAGTAAGGCTGCTGCCATTGCAGCCCTTCACTTTCACTCTACTCTCTTCACATTCTCACAACTCTACACATTTTGCTCTCACTCTCGGTGCCCTTTTATAGGCAACCATGGTGCCACCAGCTCCTACTTTTCTTCAACAAAGGTGGCTACCAACTCCAGCCCATCTTCAACAATGGTGGCTGCCAACCTTTGACATCTTGGATGGGTGCACATGGTTGGTGCAACTCCAGCTGCAGCTGCTGCCATTGTCAATGGTTGTTGCACATTAATGGCAACCAACCTAACAAATAGTAGAGATAAAGTGTTTTTTTAATGAAGGTGTCACATTAAAAGGGTATCATTCAGTTTGGAATGAAAAAAAAAACTTGCCCTGAGATACAATGATTCTTTTGAAATTATAAAAAAGATAGGGCTAGTTGCTTATTGATTGGAGCTACGTATATATTTGGATAAGATTCATAATGTATTATAAAAAGTAAAGATGAATCTCCCACGAGTGTAAACACTCCCGATTCCTATTAAAGTAACAAAGCATTTGATATTAGAGACAAAACTAGTCAAAATCGTGGATTGAGACAAAAAAATGTAAAGAAATAAAAGAGTTTTCTTGGAGAGTATTATGGAGGAACTCGTAAATAGAAGAAAGAAGAGATGTGGGAGAGGGAAACCAAAATTAAAGAGAAATATCCACATATATTCTCCAATGCAAGCATGGAACTTAAATTTTAGGGAGAATACGTAAGCTCCGAGAATAAACTTTTACAAAAAAAAAACCTTAAATTAACCTCATGATGAAGAATGTGAGGTTAAATATATGAAAAACCAAATAAATTCAGTTGTTAAGGGGGAGATTTTAAAAGATAAAAAGAAGTACAACTCAAATTGTAAAAAAAGAAAAGAAAGAATGGGGGCCAAAGTATAATTAAAAAAAATTAAGACTACAAATACCTCTTTTTCTCTTCCAAAAGGCCGGCAACATAAAGACAAATAGGAAGGGAAGGATTTCATATTTTTCCACAAAAAATTAAGAGAAAAATACCAAAATTGTTAAGTTTATACAAGTTCTAGATTGTTAGGTAAATAAAACGAGAGGGAGAGGGTTGTCTGCATGCAAGGAGGGAGGGGTTGGAAACTTTTAACCGATTAAGAATCGAAATCCAAATTACCTCTAGGTAAGGAGCCCTAATCATAATTGTAAAAACCAATTTAAATTTGATTAGGAATTATACATCAATTTAGAATTGAAAATTAGGATTCTTGAGTGAAATTGAAGGAAATTATTGAAATTAAGTTAATTAAAGTATTGTGAATTACCTTAAACATAAAATTATGTAAAAATACCAAAGAAAAATCAATGGCTAAAGCAACAAGAGTAGCCAACCATTTGAGGGTGAATGGGAGGAAAATAAATTTTGATTTTCTTGATAAAAGTCTCGAAAAATAAAAGAAAAGCAAGCCGTTAATCAATACTAATGAATTACTTTCACATGCTGATTTGCGCTCCATAACTAAAAATCTTCCATTTTCTTTTTCTTGTCATTAATCAAGAGAAGGAGGCGTCTCACTGTTTTCTTGATCAAGAATAAATTCAAAAAACTTATTTAATTAAATTAAATTTTAGATTGAAATAGTTTTCTTTTCATTTCTAATTGGTCATTTTTCATTATTTAATTACACAAGGGAGCAAGTTATAATTAAAACAATATACTAAATATTGTCAATAGTATTTTAATATAATTTATAGATAGAAAAATTACTTATTTTAATTGACAGCTATCAAACTTTATATAAAATTATTCAAATCTCGAATGTTAAAAAATAAATTTAATTGAATAAATATTTAAATTAAAATAATTTAGTAAGTTATTAATTAAGGAATTAAACAGTACACGTGCCCTATAAATACCTGCCATGTGCCTTCACACCCTCCATCAGCCTCATTCTCATCGTTGTCCTCCTCTAGCATGTATTTCTTTTTCTTTTTTTCCTTCAGGCCTGTAGAAAAATACATGTCAGCCCACGCAACCTGCAGCTCTATCCAACGGATAGATGCGCATCACAAAACTATTGGAAAGATAGATAGAGAAGCACGTTCTAGCTACTTTTCTCTTCATTTTGGAGAAAACTACATGTTCACTCGCTAATATAGTCCTTTATGTTATCAAAGATGTTTAATTTACCCTTCTGCATACTTTGATTGACAGATCAAATTCCAACATTTAATTACTTTTTTTTTTTTTTTTGTGTTAAGAATACCCAACAATGACTCTTAAGTAAAACAAATTGAGCATAAATCACTAAAATAAGCAATAGAACACAAATCATAATAACTAACAAAAACAGATACACTCGATTTTATAGAGACCAAATCAAGAAAGACGACATGCTCAATCCTGTAATTAAAGCATGTGGTGATTAACACAGTGAAAAAAACTAATTATTTCATTAAACACATGAATCAAATTATAATTAACTCTCTAAGCATAATTCTAAGCACCTGAAATTAAATAACCATACATGTATAAATATATGACCGAGTACAATCCCTATCTAAGGTATTCTTTTAAAAAAATAAAACAATCTTCTGATTCTTCCCTTGGATTTGATATATAGTGACTTAATTTATTTGTGAAATCAAATCAAGATTTATGCTTTGCAAGAAACTCGAATTTAGGCGTGTATTGTGAAGCGAGATTTGGTGATTTGATGCTTTAAGATTAATTTTGATTTATCTTCAAAGTGTTGTTGAAGAACTTTTATAAGGGCACTTAAGCTTGATCCAATAGAGCTTTGTTCGTTGTAGACTTTAAGTGTAGATGAAAGAGGCTTGAGAGTTTTTTAGATGACTTCCTTACTTGAAGAGCTTGTCTTGAATAAAATTTATATCTCAAAGAATCCTCCGTTTTCTTTTTTCTAGGGTGAGGGCATCTATTTATAGAGGTTTGTAATTGCCAAAACTAGGAGTTCTCTGCGAGATTTTTTTTTAAATATCTAAAGATTTAATGGTTCTCATAGATCGCGATTCAATGACTGGATCAAAAGTTATAGCCTTTTTATGTCGTTATTCTAGGATGGCATAACCAGACCTCCTTCTGAATCTAGACCTATCCTACTAGTCTATAAATGTATCTATTAAGCCATCTAAGAAATTTGTTTGTTGCAGATCCGCCTCTAGTTTTGATAGACCCGCAATTAACTGTTTAGACATTACTAGAAATTCAACAAATACAAATGGCATTACGGATAATTTTTTTTCTCATTATTTTGCTATGATATTTGCCAACATATATTTTTCCATCACTAAATCCGTCAGTATATACTAACAGAAATAATCTGTCGATAAATACCGAGAGAATCCCAGACAGAATATGAAGGAAAAAAAAAACAAGTTGTGTGATAACGTGTAAGTTTTTGTGGATGGAATTATAGTCGGATTCAAACTAGGTTTTCCATATAGTGACGTGTAAAAAAAAAATGACAGAATTACCGACGGAGTGATAGACAAAATAATTCCATCGGTAATTTCATTAATAATAGTTAATATATGACCATGCCATCGACCCTCCCCTCCCATGTTTCTCCTTCTTCTCCCTCTGTATCTAACCCCCCCAACATTAACAACCAACAACTAGCTCCCTCCCCCCTCATCTCAAAAGAATCTTTTCTAGTTTCTGCATCTGTGTTTTGATTTATTACGGTTTTATCATTTATAGTAAGTAAATCTATCTTTTTTTTAATTTTAATACAATTTTAAAATGTCAATTTTATTATTGAATATTTTTTTAGTATATGTATTTTGTTTGGGTGTTTAGTTTTTAAAATTTGAAATTAATAGAAGAATTTCTTAAATATTTTTAATACACTAAACTAATATAAAATATATATGTAAAATCATTCTAAAAAACTTATTATCAATTAAATTAACGTACAAAATGATTTGAGAATTAGTTGCGTTACACCTTCAGATATATCAGCATGTATTTCTTTTTTTTTTCCTTCACGCCTGTAGAAAAATACATGTCAGCCCACGCATCCAAGTCTGAAAGCTTATACGCATTGGGATCAAAGCCATTTGCCTGTTAATTAGAGAGTCCTTCAAGATTTGTAACCACCAACCCAGTCTGAGGAATAAACCCTTTTAAAAAAGGTTTTGAGACGTTGTTCAATACAAGATTAGTAGTTGGCAATGTTAAGTTTTTAAGCCCCTTGTTGATCTTCTCTTCATCCTTAGAAAAAAAGATTGACATATTTTTTCTTGCTGGTACTTGGATATAACACAGTACCATGGTTTTACATGATATCTTATCGTCAAAAAAGTTTTCTACTACCTTTTCTTTTCCTTTATTCTTTGTTGGATGAGTCATTCCTTCATTTGCAGATGAATTATGCTCTTTTGAGCTTTTAGAGTTAACTTTTCCCTCTCCTGGATAGTCATGTGGGGATCGTAGTTCTTCCATCATAGTTGACTTAAAATAGAACTTTGTGTCGATAAAATGAGCTTCAGCTATGGTAAAGAGGGCAGTGTCCACTACTATCTTTCTTACTTATCCATCTTGACAATACTTAAAACATTGGTTGAGCGTTGAGGAGACAATACCATTTTCATGTATCCATGATCGTCAAAGTAGCTTATTGTAAGTAGTTTTGGCATCTATCACATGGAAAAATGCATTGGATTCCATATCTTCCATGTGTATATCAAGTCTTATCTTTCCTATGGTATTTTACCTTCATTGATTAAAATATTGAATCATCAGATGACTTGGGAAGAGTTCATCTATGGGAATCCCGAGCTTTTTCATAGTCTTAAGTGGTAGTATATTGACAATCAAACCATCATTCACCAAAATAAGATTCACTTTCCATCGACATATCCTTTAATAAAAAGAGGCTAATTATGGAGTTTTGATCCAAGCAACATGTCTTCATCGTTGAAGGATATCTCTATGGAGTATACACCTTGAGACGAGTTTAAAGAGTCATCATGATAGGTTTAGTAGGAATTTTCTCTTCATCAACATGATAGCAAGTAACAAGTATATTTTTCATCATTATTATCTCCATTGGCATGTACTCATTTGGTCAAAAACAATGACAGAATTACTGATGGAATAATTTTGTTGGTAATTCTATCGATAATAGTTAATATATGACCAGACCATTGACCTCCCCTCTCCTATTTCTCCTTCTTCTCCCCTTGCATCTAACCCTCCAACATAAACAACTAGCAACTAGCTCCCTCCCCCCTCATCTCAAAAAATCTTTTCTAGTCTCTGCATCCGTGTTCTGATTTATTGCGGATTTTTTATTTTTAGTAAGTAAATCTATCCTTTTTTTTTTAATTTTAACACATTTTTAAAATGTCAATTTTATTATTGAATGTTTTTTTAGTATATGTATTTTGTTTGGGTGTTTAGTTTTTAAAATTTGAAATTAATAGAAGAATTTCTTAAATATTTTTAATACACTAGACCAATATAAAATATGTCTGTAAGATCATTCTAAAAAAACTTATTATCAATTAAATTAACGTATAAACTGATTTGAGAATTAGTTGCGTTGAAAAAAAAACACCTTCAAATATATCAACATGCATTTCTTTTTTTTTCCTTTAAATCTGTAGAAAAATACATGTCAGCCCACGCTACCTAGTCTGAAAGCTTATATGCATTGGGATCAAATCCATTTGCCCGTTTATTAGAGAGCCCTTCAAGATTTGTAACCACCAACCTAGTCTGAGGAATAAACCCTTTAATAAAGGTTTTGAGACCTTTTTCAATATGAGATTAGTAGCTGGCAAGGTAAAGTTTTCAAGCCCCTTGTTGATCTTCTCTTCATCTTTAGTAAAAAAAGATTGACCCTGTTTTTCTTGTTGATACTTGGATATAACACAGTACTCTGGCTTTACATGATATCTTATCGTTAACAAATTTTTCTACTACCTTTTCTTTTCTTTTATTCTTCGTTGGATGAGTCATTCCTTCATTTGTAGATGACTTATGCTTTTTTGAGCTTTTAGAGTTAACTTTTCCCTCTCCTGGATGGTCAGTTGGGGATCGTAGTTCTTCCATCACAGTTGACTTAAAATAGAACTTTACGTTGATAAAGTAGGCTTCAGCTATGGTAAAGAGGGCGATGTCCACTACTATCTTTCTTACTTGTCTATCTTGACAATACTTAAAACATTGGTGGAGCATTGAGGAGACAATACCATTTTCATGTATCCATAATCGTCCAAGTATCATGTTGTAAGTAGTTATGGCATCTATCACATGGAAAAATGCATTGGATTCCATATCTTCTATGTGTGTATCAAGTCTTATCTTTCTATGGTATTTTACCCTCCTTGATTAAAATCTTGAATCATTAGATGACTTGGGAAGTGTTTATCTATGGGAATCCTGAGCTTTTTCATAGTCTTGAGAGGTAGTATATTGACAATCGAACCATCATCCACCAAAATACGATTCACTTTCCATCAACATATCCTTTAATAAAAAGAGGCTGATTATGGAGTTTTGATCCAAGTAACATATCTTCATCATTGAAGGATATCTCCATGGTGCATACACCTTGACATGAGTTTAAAGAGTCATCATGATAGGTTTAGTAGGAATTTTCTCTTCATCAACATGATAGCAAGTAACAAGTACATTTTTTATCCTTCTTATCTCTATTGGCATGTACTCTTTTAGTGTAATGGGTTTTCATAAGCTTTGAGTTGGAAAACCTCCTTTCCAACTAGTATGGACTTTTAGTGTATCGGCTCATCAATTAGTTTCCTTACCATTAAGATTCTCATTATAGTTGGCTTTGTAATCTGCACGCGCTTCTTTCTCCCTCTTCTACACATGACTAAAGTCCATCCTTCATCATTATTATTTTCAGATAAATCAGGCTTCAAGTTTCCAACATGAGGTGTAAGGCTTACATATGAAGTTTGACTTAAGGATACAGTGAAGCTTATAGAAAAAATAACACCAAGTTCTATAGGTTCAAAGGAGTCGAAACTTATTGTAGGGAGCGACTCGTGTGGGCCTAAATTGACCATGGTTGTTATATTAGATGTTGTTATTTCATCATAAAAAATGATATCCCTATTCTCATGATCTTATCTTTCAACATAAAACACTTCTCTACGAGATGATTGATCAAGCGATGGTATTTGCAATAGTTTGGATTCTCCACTTAGTTAGCTTCTTCGGGATGCTTTAGCTCTGGCAACATAAAACCTATGACCTTGAGACTTATTTCTTTTAGGTTCTTGCATAGGTAATCATGAGCTTTCAGTTGCCGTGATACTAAGTTTCATGTCGTGTGCTTGAGTAGCCAATTCTTTACAAGACTTTGGTTTGATGCCTTGTAATATATAGCGTAATCCCCAATGCATCCCTTGAATATACATGTCTAGCGCAAAAGTTTCAGTGAGCCAATATTTACAGTTGAGGCTAAGGTTTCTCCACCGATGCATGTAGTTGGTGACAGGCTCTTTCTTCCACTGATGTGTATTGGTGAGTTCAATCATGTAAACCCCGGTTGAAATTTTGGTAGAAAAGCAATCTAAGTGCTTATAAAATGGATTTAACGGAGGTACCAAATAAGCATTAGAACAAACAAAAACAAAACAGAAAGAAATCTTGGAAATGAAAATTGACCTGATTGATTAGGGGAAACAGTCATGGAAGAACACAGGAAGACATTAAGATTTAAAACAAAATTAAGCCAAATAAGACCTAAATTTTTTTTAAGAAGATATTTGTTTTAATATCGAGACAATGACATATTGGATTAACTCGGATTTCACGACTTGACATGCCAAATATGCAACCTAAATTATATATTCCATTAGGTTTAGCAACTTTGTTTTTTTCTTTCAATTTTTTTACATAATGATAAAATAATAAAAATAGACATTCACAAAGTTAAGCGCCAACTAAATATCAAGATGTTTGTTTGAAACTGTAATAATTTTATAAAAAAATTAAAAAAAATTATTAAGTTCGATTCAAAATTAATATAATATTAAAGGATAAAATTAAATTAAAAAAAAGCTAAAAAAAATTTAATCAAAAGATAGAAATAAAAAAATATCTCCTTCACTGTTGATATTTACATGAAGAATATTTATATTTACATAAAGAAAGTTCTTTTAGAGAATACATTAATTCAAAAAATTAAAATGACACATTAAAATAAGCATAAACAGTTAAAAAATTGTTTCGGGGTCAAAAAAATTTTAATCACAAAAAATTTCATTATTGAAAGGAGGGAGAAATCATTTGGGAAGCAGGTGCTCAGCCCACAGAATCACGCAAATAAGCACCCGAGACATCTAAGCATTCAAGCTAAAGCTAAATAAAAGAGCAGGAAAACTGAAACCCTATTATTCACTGGGCTACAACATGCTCGACCTCTCCTACTTGTACTGGAAGGAGAAATTACTGATATAGTGATATTGGTGTCAATTTCAAGCTGTATTACAAACTAGTCAGATTCAGAATCCAAGTACATTCTATAAGCATTTCTGTCAGAAGAGTAATAACCTTCTACCAAACTATCAACTTGAAAACCAAGTTTCTTGTATAGAGTCATAGCTGCAGTCCTCAGGGGATCAACGTGTAGTGATATACGTTGAACCTTTCTCTTTTTGCATTTCTCAATTGCTGCTTTAAGCAATGCCTCTCCATGGCCTTGCCTTCTATAGTTCTCCTTCACTGTTTTATACTTGCCATTTACAAAGAAAAACACCCATGTAAGAAATCAAGTCCTGGCCAACCAGATAACAAGAAAAAGAAATTATACTAAATGGATTTTAGTGGGTTTTGCCTAATCAATCACTCTATTCAGAGAAAAGGAAACCATGCCTCTTTGAGTACTTTCATCAAACAGGTTATGGGTTTGTTAAACAGCAAAAAGAGAAAAATATAACCGAAAAACAATGAAGAGAGAGGAAGAAATAAGTTATGGGTATTGAAACCTGCTAGTTTTGTGATAGAAGCACACAAAGAAGAGGGCCAGGAATACATGACATAGCCAGCAACTTCTCCATTTAGTTCGGTATATAGAAGCCCTGAATTCTTCTTTCTAAGCTCTTCATCAAATGATCTAGCAAGTGATTCATGTTTCGGGAAGATCTTTCTTTCTATCTTCACAATCTCTCCCACAACGTTGGCCCAGTTGATTGAGTTTCTTTGGAGCTCCACTATGACCTCACTCCCCATGCTTCAGGTGATATTTTGCTCTTGGGTTCCGCGGGGACAAATTGTTGTCTCGGTTTTTACTTGAAATACTCGTTTAATTTAAGACCTAGCACAAATCAGATCTCTGATCAATAGGCCACTGGATTAACATGCTCAATCAGGCCAAATTTAATAACAATGCTTTAAATAAAAATGTGGATATTATAGCAGGTAGTATGTATCGGATAGGTGGCCTGCTCCATTACATGTATGGTCAAATTTTTTCTAACCTAAAAAAAAAATAAAGTTCAAGCAATGATAATATTTTTAAAATTTTTAAAAAATTTAAGATTAGAATCATTGATTTGAATGGATTAAATAAACTCAGTTAATTTAATATCATTATAAAAAAAAAGCTAATAACAATAAGAAAACCAAAAATACAAAAAACAATAATTAATAAAAAAATTAACACTTGCCAATATTATGAAAAAAAAAACTATCTAAATATTCTTAAAATTTTTTAATAATCTTATTTGATAACAAAAACAAAAATTAATTGAAAATAAAATAACCTTATAAAAAAATAAAGCTCAATTACTAGCAAATTAAATGTTGAAGGACAAATTGAAAAAAATCAATTTAAAAAAAAGATAAAAATTCTGACTCTAGTTAGTATGACAAACTCATGCTTCGCTTTTGAGGTCAAAATAACTCAAATACTAAAAAACAATTGAATAAAACAAGTTAACTCTTAAACAAACTATATAATAAAAGATGAAATTGAACATAATCAATAAAAAATGTTAAGAAAAACCCAAGTAAACCTGGGTTAACTCGACTAACTTGTGATTCAAGATATGAGATTTGGAAAACCCATAGAAAAAAAAAGTGATAAAAATCACGAAGTTAAAGACCCAATAACCTAATGTTGAATGATGAAATTGAAAAAAAAATCAAAGTCAAATTTAGCTAACTTTCAAAACCCGTGACCTGGGTCACAAGATCGGGTTACCCCAATAATACAAACAAAAAATAGATCCTGAAGAAAAACTTCCAATCATTCAAAATTAAAAAAAATAAAAAGAATAAGGACCAAATCTAGTATAAAAATTAAATGAAATAAAACAATGAGAAAATTAAATAAATAAATAAATCAAGAAGATGAGGATCTAATCTAGTATAAAAATTAAATGAAATAAAACGGTAAGGGAAGATATTAAAAAAATAAAGAAAAAAGTAAAAAAAATAGCATTCAAAAGAATGAGGACCAGATATGAAATAATTATATTAGCAACGAGTTTATTTCATCAGCAATACTGTCTATAACAATGACAAGTCTTTTTTTTATTATATTTTTTTATTACTTCTTTTCCTACTATAATTTTGTCGGTGTATAATGATGGAAAAGTTCTATCAGTGTATGCCGAGGAATATAGCGCAAGGTTTTCAATTCCGTTCCGTTTCGCCCAGAATGGCCGAAACGTTCCATACCAATTCAAAAAACGGAACAAATTTCATCTCATTTTAAATCTCAGTCCGTTCCGGATTTTTCGACTAAATTCCACCCGGAACGTTCCTGTTTCATTCCACATGTTTCGTTCCGCTCTTGAAAAGTCATTGAATCAAATTGAACCTTGTTCAATTTAATTAATTAAATCACCAAATTATAAAAAGTTCTTTTTCATTACAATTTTCAATAACAATGATATTAATAATAATATTGAAAATTATTATTACTATTTTCATTAATAATGATATTAATTTTTTAAAATTAGATTTATCACTAATATATATGGTTTATATTCATGTTGTTTTTTTCATGTTTATTCTTTGTAGGAATTTGAGCAAAACAAAGGATGCTTTAGATTCCATTAGCCTTGATAACATTAACCTAACTTTATATTTAAAATATTTGTGTTAAAATATTTTACTTTCATAATATTTTGATATTTTGTTTAAGTTGAATTACTTTAAGTTAAAAATCTATTTAATCTTGACTATTTAGAAATATTTTAAATTTTAAAATTATATTTGTTTGACATTGTGTTTGTATTGTATAATTTATAATTAATTTATCTTGAATTTAAATTATGTTTGTTGAATATATATATATATATATGAGCAGTACAACTCCGAAACGGCACGCCGAAACACTTCGAAACTGAAACATTCCATTTCAATTGAAAAAACGAAATGCCTACCGAAACGGAATTGACAACCTTGATATAACGAGAAAATATTTCTTTGATAAATTACTTTGCAATTTACCAACATAATTGTTGTGTGTGTGTGTGAAATTATCAATGCAAGTGATATATATAGATTCAAGCAGTTACCAACTCTCTTATTTCAAATAGGCCCGTATCATGATTGAACACTTCGAAATCCTTAATCATAATTAATTATTTGATGCAGCAGGATTTTTAGGGTGTTTTTAGTTATTTTTATTTTTATATATTAAGTTTGGAAAAATATTTTATAATGTTATTTTTCTTTAAGAAATCAAATAATGTGTTCAATAATTTTATCTTTTCTATTTAATTTATAAATTTCTAAAATAATTTATTATGATTTTTTTCCTTTTTCTTCTTCAAGATAGATTTAAGACTATTATAAATATGATTGTGTTTGCCTGTATTTCATCATATTATTTAAATTGAGAATATTTATTAATAAAATTATTGAATTAAAATTTTTATATTGACATAATTTTGTATTAATTGTTTATGTTTAATGTTTTTCTTGTGATGTTTCTGTCTGTATCATTATTTTACTTTACATTTTATTTTTTTATTATTTAAACAAAAGAGATTAGTTTGGATGGGAAAAACATATATATAATTGGTTCTTCAAAGAACAAAATTCATAAGGATATTTGTACTATATATCACATCATTAAACCATAAATTTAAGGACCTTAATTAATTAATGTTTTTTGGTATTTTAGCTTTTAAAACATATATATAAGAATAAGTTGCCACCTATATTAATTTAGATTGATAAATTTAAAAGAATTATAGCCTCAAGGTTTGTATAAAAAAAAAAAACATATCTTGTCAATTCATATTTGATAATATGATACTATCTGGACTAATCATAATCTTCTGTGTACATCAAAACACAAATTCAAAGTTAATTTATTATTAATTTTAACCACTGGTATAGGTTGTCTTATTGATCTAATTAATTACCTTGAGAATATTTAGGAAGAAATATTAATCACATATACTGATTCTAGCTAGCTCGCTGCATGAACTTCTTCTTGTCAAGCAACCACTTCCAGGGAAAGGCACAATATATAAAAAGGAAATTAAATAGATGTAATGTGAAACAACGACTTCAAAACCTCTATTGGTTTCAGGTGGAAAAAGCTACCATTGAAGTGCCACCGCAATATATCTTATAACCCATTTTTGGACCCCGAGATTATTTGTGTTTTTATTTATTTATTTTAAAAAAATAAATCAGAAATTTAAATCCAAAAAAATATTTTTAAAACATAAAGAAATAAGCCTTAAACAGTAAAAGATCAAGAAGTTGGAAGAATGGTTAAATTGAGATATTTTAACAAAATAGTCTAAGAAAAAACTTGATTTGAACTAAAGTTTTAGTTTGAAATCCTAATTGACCAAAATTAGAATAATTAGTTAAGTCCAAAGACTTAATTAAACTTTTAATGAATTTAATTGACTTAATTAAGAATTTATTTAAAGCAAAACTTAGTTTAAAAGTCAATTTGATTAAAATTGAAAGAATTAATTAAATTCAAGAACTTAATTAAACAAAATTTTGACCTGTTTGGGATATTTTGTTGGTTTTTTAATATTCTTAGCCTGGAGCGATCGAGAGAGAAGAATTTAAAAAATTGAACAGAAAAAAAGAAGAGAAAAAAAGAAAAGAAAAGGAGAAAATAATCCTTGTAAAAAAATCAGAACAAAAGAAAGTGAGAGTTCAAATTAAGAAAAGAGAAAAAAATAAAAAAAAGAGAGAAAAAATAAAAATATTTGAGTGAGGATTGAATATTTTTATCCATACTTTTTTTTAGTCAAACCAATTTTGAATATCTAAATATCCTTCCCTGAAATTCTATAATCCAATCAAAGTATATTAAGACTTTGTGCGTAAATCAAAATACATAAATAGGAAAACCCAAAAGAAAAATTAAAAGAAGAAGAAGAAGAAGAAAGACCCGAATCTGAAGTTTTCTAATTAATTTTTTTTCTTATTTTCTCTCTCCATAAATTTTATTGATATATTATTTTTTATTATTTCATAGCTTTCACATTTGACATGATATTATCATTTCACATGTGGACAGATGTTTTGTCAAAAGCAAATCTTTCAGCATGACATTTCTTGTAAAGTGTTGTCGTTTTACTATCATTTCCATATAAGCTCTTTCTTTCTTTCTTTCTTTTTTCAATAAAAATAAGTGCTATAAAGCCTAAATGCATAATTTGTATTTTTAATATTTGTACAACAAAAGGAGTGTAATAAATGCATGCTTTAAAAAAAAAAAAAAAACTTTAGAAATGCGCATACATTCAATTGGAAACTCGAAAGTTATTTCAAATTCAAATAATTATTACAATCGACAGACACAAGCGATCCCAGAACCTTTTTAAGGTGGGAAATCCCAACAAATCCTGACCTCTCTGCTGGTGAAGATCATCCTGGATAGTTATTTGTGCTTTCTCTTGTAAATTTTATAAGCCAGCCACTCGTAAGTGTTGAAACGACACAAAAAATATATGTAGTAGAAATGATGCAAGAGCATTCCTTGAACATATGGGATGCTTTCGAACGGAAGAGTCCAAGGAACAACAATGAAAACCAGAGCATAGAAACCCGTAAAGGCCCCCGCTGTAATAGTGGTTTTTAACCACGCATCATGGGATCCTAGTAATGCTATAGTCACAGCATAAATGAATGCCGCGAACATCATGAGAATAGCTGAACAAACCATGAAGACTGAAAGTCCAACCCCAATGATTTCAAATCTGGGATCAACAAAGTTTGCCCTAAGAAGGCTTAGAGCGGCCACCAGAGAGAGAGATAAAGCCCAAACATCGCAAGATAAATAACCATACAGAAGCCCCTCATAATCAGTAGGACTGTAAAAGGCAGTACTGATCTTATGGGAGGCAGTAATATTACTGCCGTGAAATTCATGATGATGTTCATTTGAGTTAAGGTTACCCCTTAATTGTGGTAATTGAATAGCACCCGCAAAGGTCACACCAACAACAAGCACTGCTACCACAAGAAGATTCCCTATCCTTGTTTTTGTTTCCTTTTTCCTTGGTTGCATGGGTCGAGTACCAGGGAAATGGTCAAGGAAGGATTTTTTCCAAGGGAAAGCATGGAAGTATAGGATCGATAATGTCATCATCTGCACATCAAGGGAGAAAGACTTGATGGTTTTAATGTGGTTATGGCAATTCTATTATTGGAAATTTCCCTATTGCCTTTGAAGATCATTAAAAAGCGTTGGCATCCCTTGAAATTCCTTTTTCGTAACAAGATAGCAAGATTCTGGAATGGTTTCGGAATTTTGAATATTATAATATAGAAGTTAAACTAATCGGCGTAGAACTAGTTCAAAAACATGCATGTAGTTGATCAACACCGCTTCCTGCAAAGGTATTGTCTTTGCATTTTAAACCAAGACCCTGATCAAGAAGCCATCCTTTTTTCTTTCTTAAATTCTATCTTGTCTTACGCTCTTCTGGAAACCAAAAGACCACAACTAAAATGATAAAGGATAAAAAGAACAAAAGAAGAAAGAAGAAAAGAAGTCATACCACTCCATAAAAATCTAGCAGTTCGTAATCTTTTAGTGATGCCTTTTTCTTGTCTTGCTTGTTTTGATCAGCTGGTTTGTCCTGTCTCGAGAAAAACGTTAACATGTGTTACTTTTTATTTATTTATTTATTATGGCTAGACAATAATATAAGCCACTCAAACTTGTGAACAGCTAAAATATTCTTAGAGCTACATTAAAAATAATAAAGCTGGCAAACTTTTTTAGGCTCGCCAATTTTCTTATGTCAAAACCTGTAGGCTTTTTCTACAGGAGAACATTTTAATACGATAACCTCGCTTATCCGGTCGAGCCACCCCTCAACATCTTCTCCCTTTCTCTCAATTGATATTATAAGTAGGTTCTATCGGTTGAAAGGTTTTTTTAGAGTGTGTGGCTTATATTGAGTGGAGCAACTATATAGATAAAGCATGCAGATAGTAGAGCGTAGCTGAGCGAATATCCTACTGATTGGATAGTGATTTTTTAAATGTGATGACAAATTAATAATAAATATTTAATATTATATGCTATATATAAACATGTGGTATATAAAGAAATTAATTTAAGCTATATGTATCAATTAAAGTAAAGCAAAATTAATTTAAAAATACTTTTAAAATAAATAAAAAAACTTATATTATAATTGTTTTCTTCGAGATTTTATATTTTAAAACTACTTCATAATAATTTTATTTTTAATCTTAATAAAAATATTTTTCTCAATATATACAAGAAACTTTTATTTATCTATTTCTAAATGTTTCAAGGACTAGAGAAGTTCTTGACAACAATTCTATGCTAACATTTGATACATGGTATCTAAAATCATAGCTTAAAAGGATTGTCACAAATTAATGTTACTCTTGCTGACTTGTTATTTTGTACAAGTGGATTAAACTTAATTATCAAATGTTTTCTTTTTAATTTATCTATTATATTTCTAATTTTTTAAATTGTCATGTATTTCATTTTTAATCACTAGTAAATTCATCATCATCATTTTTCATATGAAATTCATAGCAAAATACTTATCAATCAATCAAAACTCATTTCAATTCATATCCATTAGCATATAATATTACTTATACACATATTAATTCAACAAACCCATAAATAATTATAAATCCTAATATTTTCAATTAATTATAAAGAAATAAAACTAAAATTAGATAATAAAAACAAATAAAAAAGATAAAGAAAACAAATAAAAAAGATAAAGAAAACTTTCCTAAAATATAAAATATAAGAGATTACTTGTTTAACTAATTAATAGCTTAAACCTGAAGATAAATTTTATAGAAAAAAGAGAGAAAAAGACAATAATAAAAAAAGAAGAAGAAGGATTGTATATCTTTAATCAAAATATTTAAAATGCAAGCACAGCAAGTATCAACAGATCTCTTATACCTCGGTCCCTTCCACCCTGTTATTTGAATCAGAGTGCTGTCGCTCCTTGGCAAACTGGAAACAAAGAGGAAGCATAGTTACCAAATTATTAACGCAATTATAATACTAAAAATTGTACTCTTGTAGCTCTTCATACCGTTTCATCTGTTCCTTCATATCGCTCTACCGCTATTGTGGATTGTTTTCTACCAAGTTCATATGGTGTCAAACCGTCGTTGTTAGCAGGATGAGGATAAACGCGTTTGTCACGCACAAGAAGAAATACAGATGTGGGTTGGCCGTGCTGTGTTGCCAAATGCAAAGGTGTATTTCCATCCTCATCCATCGCATTTAGCAGTGTTTCTACTATCTTCTGATCCTGTTCGAGTATGTACAGAATCAAAGAGCCATGTCCATTCTGGGCCGCTACATGAAGAATGTTCTGCTCTTTTTTATTTATGAATTCGTCTGGATAGGGGATAACTTTCAGGAATTCCTTTAACAAAGCAACCGAGCCTCCCTTGCATGCAAGATGAATAGGATAGTTGCCCTCTTGGTCAGTTTCATCAGCACCGGCACGATACTTTTGTAATAGGAATTGAACTCCTTCCACATAGCCTGTAGATGATGCACGATGGAGTGGATTTCCAAACTCTTTGTAATGGAGACGTAATAACTCTGGCTTTGCTTCTTCGATTTTCTGCAATATACCTGAAAATAAAAATAAATTGTTTTGAATGAATTTAAAGATAGGTTTGCAAGATTGGTTTGTATGTATATCACTTTTCTGATGAGAGGAGACATTGTGATCACCTATGTTACGGTTCTCGATGGCAGCATGAGCAGGGGACTTTCCTTGTGGTAGCATGCCAAGTGAATCTCCATCTTCTCTTTCTCTAGGGATCGAAGCTTCCTCATTCAAGAGATCATCAAGAATCCCCTTCATATTGCGATTTTCAACAGCCAGATATAAAGGAGACCTGCCAGTCTTGTTTTTGTAATAGGCCACTTCTGGATCTCTGGAAATGAGATACTGGGCAAATTCTTTCTTACCATTGATCACTGCAACATGCAAAGGAGTGTTTCCTTTTCTATTTGTCATCCTCAGCAAGAAAGCATTCGAATTGACAAGGTTTCGAATTGTATGACTAACACTTCCCTCTCTGGCAGCAACATGAAGGATTGTGTCTCTCTGGTCGTTTCGGCTGGTGATTAGAGAAGGGATCTCTTTAGCCAGGTAAGCAGTAATATTACTACTTTTATACCTTATGGCTACATGAAGTAATGAGTTCCCACAGGGAGTCACTAGCTTCTCTGCTAAATGTTGCTGGACGCGGCTTTTAAATTCCTCAATATTGTCCTGCTTCACACACTCATATAACTTACTATCTATCTTTGTATTTGTCGAGTTTTCAACTATGTTTATTGCTACGCTAGACATAGCGAAAGAAAATATTATTTTACCTGAATCAGCTATACATATCAGACAGCAGGACTTCTAATTTAAATAGGCCAGACTGCATGCCAATGGAATCTGAAGTAATGTGAATCTTACTTTTGTTTTATTTGCAAGGATATATACTTTGATTACTCAAATACTTCACGCATTTGTTCTGGAATCCAGGACATAGCAAGAGAGAGAGAGCAGTCTTGGCTATGGTTAAAGCAGCATCTTGAAAAGGAAAAGGGGAAAATATGTCCCCTAACTCAAAAAAGATTGTCCTTAGGGAAATTCTTAGCTTAAATTTATAACTCAAAAAAGATGATTGTTGTTAGGAAAATTCTTAACTTGAATATATAACGCAAAGGAAATTCTTAACTTGAATACATAACTCATATACACTGTGCAGGTGGGAGAATCCATGGTTTAATGAACATGATGCACAGTGGCACGAGATTCTACATCTTATACCTTCCGGTGATTAAACCAATCAATTCAAAAGTTTCAAACTCTTATGTTAAAATCCAAGAACACAGTATAATAATTTTTATTATTTTAATGGGAGAATTCGTGTGCGTTGGACTGCATTATATATGTATATATAAACGAATTTTCAACTATTGATTTGGAGTGTCGATTTAAAGTATTGTAATAGCTTAAGATGTTTATTGAATAAGATGAATCTAAGTCTTGGCTTTACCCAGCATGGACATTTTCTTTTTAGCTACATACCTGATATGAATTTAATTTTGAAGTAAAAGTATGGAACTGATGGTAAAAAAAATAATAAACTAATTTAAAAAAAAAAAACCTTTGGAATGTTCTATGCCCTGCCCAGACAACCTTGCTGGTCGCCCATTGGATAGCAAGACCGGGTTGGCCAGCTTGCCTAGCAACCAACCGACTTATCTCTCTCTTTCTTTCTCTCTCTTATTTTTTCTCTTTTTTTCTCTCCTTTTTTTCAACAAATAAAACTACATGCCACACACTCTATATACTATTCTATAAATGAATAATTATCTCATAATTTTACTTGTAGCACATACTTTTTTAATCCACGCACACACAAGATCATTGTAGGACAAGCGTTGTATTCTGTTATGCCACGCGCACACAATTTTGGGTGTTTTGCAGGTCACACCAGCGAAGAGGGGATGAAGCTGTGACTGACCTTGCTTGCCAAGGTTTTTTTGGCGGCGGCGCCGCCATTATTCCTATAGTTTCAAAAGGCTTTCTCTGCAATTTCTGGAGTTTTTAGAAGCTATTTAGTAAATTTTAAATTGTTTAATATAATTTTTGTTTAGTTTTGAATTTTTTATAATTTATAGTGTAGATGTAGAAAAAAAAAGAAAAATATAGTGAAAGTGAATGTGTTGTCTGTATTTTTTTAATTTATGAATGTTTTTTTATGATAAAATTGCAAAGAATAAAGAAGAATTAAATATTTTGATTTGTTTACGGTTGAGAATTATAAACTTACATGAAAGTTGTATTTCTAATATCCGATGAAAAGATAATTTTTAAAACTTCTTTAACACATCAAAGTCACGAAGCAGCTTACCTTAGGTAGGGTGCGTTAGGGGTGCTAATACCTTCTCTAACCACAACTAGTCGCTTATCCGTGAATCTTTGACAAGACCAGTACCACTACCAGAAATTCGCTTAATATCAACGGCCTTATCGACGGAATACTTTTGTTGGTAATTTGAGGTCGCAATTACTGATGAAATTTTGTCTGTTCATCATTCTGTCGGTATATACCGACAGAAACATTCGGTCGGTAGTTACCAACGAAATTATGGATGAAATGTTCAAAATTAAAAAAAAGACGGTTCGCTGATGTGAAGGTTTTTTAGGATGATTTTTACCGAC
>Ga0325405_1000272_pt1 | contig 48779 bp, 34 predicted proteins | sample PopdelMetagenome_21_FD_205663 | JGI IMG/M metagenome (GOLD analysis project Ga0325405, IMG submission 205663) | Populus deltoides microbial communities from Bellville, Georgia, United States - Xylem-Control-R2 | ecosystem: Host-associated > Plants > Phyllosphere > Stem > Wood/Secondary xylem...
CCAACAGTTTTGATCTCTATCCCATTTCTTTCATACTTTGTGTTTTTGCACTTTTTCTAAGCACCCCATACCCCACACCATTTTCTTCAATTATATATATATATATATATATATATATATATATATCATTTTCACCTGGATCAAGCATTAAACTTGAAACATTTGCTTCAAAAGTCAAGATCCAACTATCCTTTTTTGAAGATTTGAGATAAATATCGCAGTAAAAGGATTGTTTTGTAGACGAACATTTTATGAAATTGAAGCATAGGGTATTTTTATGATATTTAACCAGTCATAGTGTTGCTATTGTGTTCATTAAGATACAGTATTAAAAAGGCTAGTGACTAAAAATTTGCTAAAAGTTGCTAATGCTGCATAATGAAGATAACCAAGGCAATCAAGCTGTCATTGGGATCGTGATTTGAAAGCATGGCAAACACAACCTAAGGTGGCACATACATGACCTAAAAAAAGACCCAGGCATATAGATAATTGTCAAAAGATAAAGCAAGTGATGGACTGGGTTTATTAACTTGAAAAAAATTGGGAACTTTAACAGCATAATTTCTCAAGTAGTATCAGCGATTTTTCTTCCAAAAATGATCACAACTAACCAGTGCATAAAGAATGATGAACCAGGCAGTGATGGCCCTATCCAATTTTGTAGCCAAAATCTGCAAGTACAAAATCAATATTAGCTTAAGCCACATATAACAACATTTATGAACAAACAGAAACAAGTTTTGTGATCTTCCCATCTATTAAACTAGAGAATAAATATACCCCCAACCTTGAAAAGTATAACCCTCTCTCCAAAACTAGAAAATAACTACAACATAATTCAATTTACCTTTTCAAAGAAGACCTGGCAAAAGATTTTGGCAAGACTGGGACAACAATTGCTTCAACTGGATAGATAAATGCTTTCTCATAAGCTGATAAGTGATCTGGTGATACCTTCTGATCACCTCTCGTTACTGCAGGAGATTCTGCAATATGATTCTTGGATGAATTCTTAGTTGACTGCAAGTTTGTTTCCAATTCCTTGTCACTCTCTGACCTTGGGCAACCTAGTGTAATTTCAACATAGCAATTTTGCTCCCTCAGCTGGCAGCCAGGCCCTTGAGAAACATGATACGGCATGCCAATAAATCCATTCGATGTCTTAGACTTGCCAGAACTGTTGAGGAAAACATAAGTTGCCAATAGAAAATATTAGCCCAAACTCCAAAAGAAAGGAAGAAGTGTGAACATACGGAATTCTACATAAAACATAAAATTACCTCATGAACACTTGCTTGACAAGATCATTTGGACAACATCCTGTCAGTGAACCACGAATTCCATGGGGAGAAGCGATCACTACAAGATGAAAACACAAGACACAATTTAGAGATTCTGATATAGAAAAGATACGTATAATTGACATTGTCACATGACAAGAAATTCAGCTATTCATAAAGAAGGAAGGGTGGGTGAAAAAAATGCCCATAGATAGACCCTTCCACCACCAATATAGGTGGTTAGGGGGATGTGGAATATTTTACAGGTTAAGCAAGTGTAGAAATACTGGATAAATAATTGCTCAAACAAATCATAACCATATGCTTTGCAAATACATATGTTGCTGTCTAGAACTCAGAAATGATATTCCCAGTAACATGGCCAAGATATTCCTAGTTGACCATGTGGCACAACCTTGAATACTTGCAATAAGAACAAAATTGCTTGAATGTTGAAAACACTGAAACCTTAGCAGGGCATCCTTCGAATGCCTTCATGATACAAATCACAACATCCCAACATGTTCATGCATCAACAAACTACCTTCTCCACACTCCACAAGGAAAAGTGATGTCTACCTGAGCCACAGTCAATTGCACTTTTATGTTTATTTATATTTCCTTCCAGTGATTGGTCTTGTAGGTATTTTAAAGTAGTCGTTCAAACTCAGACAACAATTTTTTTCTCTTATGTTTCTCAAACCAGTATCCACATGTGATGACACTCCTTTTCATATCTCTTTCTTGTTTCAGACACCATCCAGAAGCTATGATTCAACCAGATGAGGCGTTTCTTATCTTATTATACTTGTGTTAACTTACAAAACCCTTTCCTGGATGCTTGGAGCAAGGGTAAATCAAAGCTTAAGCCCTAAACAACAAGGGAAAAAAAGTGAAATTGGTTCCATAGCTCAATCCAATCTTCAAGCACCATTGTTGCATACCATTCCAGAAATTATGAGTTACCTAGACATAATAAACATAACAAAAATAAAAAGGCTTTCTGATTCTGTATTCACCATGAAGACGTCCTAATATTCTTGTAAAATATGTGATAAGATCATTTCTAAGAAATCCCAAAATATAATGTGCACCAACCTGGAAGCCTATAACTGGAATTAGAAGAAGACTGTTTTAAAACTCTTTCCACGTCACCATTTGAAAGTGCACGGATATGCCTGAAAACATATTAAACATGTATATTAGGGAAAGTTATAATGCAATATCATAACTAGAAACAATTAAGTTATGAAATTTCACCAACTTTGCAGATATTATCACGTGCACAAAGATCGCCTCCTCAGAGGCAGAAAAGATGAATTCAACTGTGGGCTGTCCTTTCCTGCAAAACATCCACCAAAAATAAACTACTGAATACAACCAAATTACATTATTAAAAAGAAACGTAAGTTTGACTGCCTAACACAATATTACACCTTTTTACTAGGAGGTTTAGTCATGAATTGGATTGAAAACGAATGGCAGGTGGGGAAAAGCAACAGCAAGGACCAAAAGAATGCAGAGGCCCTAAAATCATTAAATTGTTTGATATCATGTTTTTGGTGATGAAAATTGCCATCATTATAATTATACTACTATTAATCAAGAAATATTTATGTTCAACCTGGAAAGTCCTTCACTTTGAGATGGATGGTACTTTAAAAATACATCTCCAAACCTCATGTATGAATGCCCGGTCAATGCTCTGTAAATACCAATATAATTTTAGTTTAAATAATTCAAACAGAAAATATACTGGATGCTTAATATCCAGAAAAAGCAACAAAAGTTTACCTCTCTATATAATTCCTCAAAGACTGAGAAAGGGCTGCTGCAACCTCTTCAGAGTCCCCAGGAGCCACCCAAACTCCAGATGCAACAACTACAAAAGAAAGATACAAAGAGATTAAACTCATGATAATATAATTATCCACCATTAGCTCAAGTTCCATACAAATGTTGCAAAAAGCGAACAGCAGAGAAGGTAATGACAATAACAGACATTCATAACCTATCTGAATCGTTAAAATATGAATTTCAGAAAAAAAAATAAAATAAAGGGAGTGGCAGCAACAGAGACTCATGAACAAATGTTACCTCTTAATCTAGACACTGCAGCCTGTGCCTTATCAACAACAGATGAGTAACGTCCAGGAAGGAAAAGCCAGAGCTTTATTTTCTCATCTGTTAGGAAGTTATATAACCAACACAGTAAGACCTCAAACACAGCCTAACCCATGCATGATCACAAGATCAGATTCATTCGTTTGTTTTTCTCTTTCATGCATGGAAGCAAGGACCATGTGGTTGGTAGGTGGTCACTGATTGCAATTCTTACCAGGATTATGTAGACCTTGTGATGGATCCCAAGGTCCAACAAAGGAATTGGTCCATGTGCTTAGAAACCCCTCCTTCTGCAACTGAAAATGAGCTGAAAGCACAAGCCATGTAGCAAAGTCTTTCTGCTCTACTTTTACACTGTTCAACCATAAAAAATATCTTTTAATGATCTTTTAACACCTAACTGTGAGTACCATCTCTAATATATAGATGCTCTTGAGTTCAAATCACAGGCAAAAATAAGGGATGCAAATGATTCTTGCCTCTTATTAGGTAAAGAGTTCAAATCAGATTCATTAGGGAGAAACTGGAACCATGATACATGCTGCAGACCACCCTGTAGAAATGGTTGATTAAGTTAAGAAAGGAAAATGGAGCAAAATAAGGATAGTTATTAACAAACTACACAAAGATGACATGCATAAAAACTAAATATTCAGATCAAATTGTTATAAAATGGAAATAAAATTCTGTGGCAAGTTTGATCAGGCATTCAGGCAGAAAAAGAAATTCTCATATTCATAAGAACATTAAGTGCAAGAGCAAATGTATAATAAAAAAGCTATAACAAAGATTGAAGCCAATAAGAACAAAAAAAACCCTTAAAAAATGTTGTTAGCCACAAATATGCCAAGATCTGTTGATATTTTACTACCATTTTGGGAAAACAAGTCTTCCATATAAGGACCAAGGCAAACTTAAGAACAGAAGGGAAAACAGATGATCTCAGCCATGAAGCTGTTGTTAAAGCCAATTAGGTTTTTTTTTTCATATCTAAAAGGCATTAAGTTTGTCCAGATAACAGAAAAGAATTGTTATTAATGCATGAAAAGGATTTTGAGAAAGCGAAGAGAGTAAAGTAATTTGGAATAGCTTGACATGCTCAAAGGAATGGTGTATTTGGAAGGAGCATAATTCTAGAATCAATGCCAGCACTTACCTATTCATCTAATTTTGGATAAAGAAGCTCAGATGCCATCACTTTAGCATTCCGCCATGTGCATCATTACAGGAGTACCTTTACTATACATGCAACTCTCATTTCACTTGGTCAAGTTTCATGATCTCTAGAAGAATGTCTCATTTCTGCCATGCATTACATCTTTTCTCTCCTAACAAAATCCCTCTCAATCACTGCCTAGAAAAAACCACATCCCGAAGAACTCCATACATAGCAATCCATTTACACAAAACGCATTCCTTTTTAAATTAAGCAGCTAATACGCCACCACTAACACAAATCAAGTACTACATATAATGCCACACGACTTTTCAGTTAATTCATCTGAAACTTTAAAACCTTGATCCCATCATCAAATGGATCAAATAACAATCTCAAACAAACAATCTAACTCGAACATCCGATAAAACTTAGCATTTCTCTAAATAATAAACTTGAATTTCAATTATTCATCCAGGCACAAAACCCGAAGAATCCCTTGCACTACTCAATAACAAACAATTCATTAACTAACTACCACGAGAGAGCATTCGGTAATAAATAATAACAGAGCTGAAAAAAAAAGTAAGAAAAAAATCATTAAAAATACATACAATTTTGAATACATTGGTCCACATTTTCTCCTCCTTCTCCAACCTGTAAAAGCTTTCTTTGTTTTTTGCTCAAAAAAGAAAATTACTCCACAAATTACATCTCTCTCTCTCCAACCTGCAAAAGAAATCAAACGGTGAAGCAGTGATATAGTCAACAACTCAACGCCGTTTAGTGAATTCGAAAACGAAAAACCCTAATCAACAAAATCGGAAGAGAGAGACGTGATTTGATTGGCTTACCTTATGAAGAAGGAGGAGGAGGAGGAGGAGGAGCAGCAGAAGCTGAAGAAATAAATAAATATACTGGAAGGAATTGAAATGAGGTTTTGCATAAGATGGATTCCTCGCCACTCCAGGGAAAGGGAAAGGCCCAGCCAGAGCTCAAGCCAAGCCAACCCAGTCAAGCCCACGTGTGGTTTGTGTTCATCATTTTCCAAATTTTTTTATATTTATTTATTATTTAAAAAATTAATTAATAAAAAATATTTTTCAATTCAAATAAAATTTAACTTGATTTTAAGTAAATTGTTTTCCTAACTTTTCAGTATTTTTTATCATTAGAAAAATTGATCAACAAAAAACACTTTTCAGTCAAAGAAAAATTTGGCTTTATTTCTATGAAAGTATTTTTCTTTTATTTTAAACGAAAAATATTTTTCAGAAGTTATGAAAAACTTAAAAATATCATATTATTAGCTGATTATATCAAATTTGATCCTTAAATTTTTGATTGATATATATTTAGTTTGAATTTTTTTTTTAATTTTATCTCTTAAAATTTGATTTAATTTGATTTTTATATTAACTTTGATCCTCATTTTTATAATTGTTATTTGCTTTCCTCTTATTATTTTTTTAATTAAAATTTTTTATCTATCAAATTTGATCATCATTCTTTTAATTATTACTTATTTTATTTGAAATAATTTATGAAATTATAATTATTATTATTATTTTAATTTCATCATCTTTTAATTTTTTTATTTGTTAGATTTGCTACCTATTATTTTGATTATTATTTATTTTATTTAAAATAATTTATGAAATTAGATTTTTTTCAATTTCATTCTCATTTAATTTTTTAATTCGTAAAATTTATTCATCACTATTTTAATAAACTTAAAAATATATATATTAATAAACTGTTTTCCATAACATAACCAAATACTGGAAAATATTTTTCAATTTATTTTTCATGACACTACCAAACATCAAAAAATAATTTACTTTTCAGGAATTCATTTTCTAATAAAACCACTTTCCAAAAAAAATTACTTTCCAGCTAATAAACGGGACCTAAATACATTAACATCATTATTATATAAATTCAGTCATATTCTTACAATTTTATTTTTTAATATTTATTGGGATATATATTATTATAAAGAATTGGGATATGCTTAATATCTTATTTTAATAGTTTTATAACTATGATGCGTTGTAGCTAAGTTGACTAGCATGTAAGACATGTTAAGGAATTTGTGTTTATATTGGGTCTATATTTTTTTTTTTAGTAGATTCATTTTCTTTTTAATTTTGAAATAATTTTGAATTATTATTATAAATCAGTTTTTTATTATTAAAATTTTAAATATATTTTAAACATTATTTTATCAAATTTATGATTTTCTTAGCTTTTAATGGCACAAAAATAGATATAATATTTTTTTATTAACTTACTTTAATTATCATAAAAAAAATAGAATAATGATTACAGTTAATGTGACAGCTAAAATAAACAGAAAACTTATATTAACGATTTTTACTTTAAAAAAATTTAGATCTCTCCACCCTCAGCATAGCGCGGGCAGAGATTGATCAAAAACGTTTTTATAATGTTAGCCTTCTTGAGAAATTTGAGCAACTCGAAGTGCCGCCAAGCTTGTTTGGCAAAGCCGCTGCGTATCTTTTCGAGTCTGCACAAGGTGCACCGTTGCCCTCTGATAATGATACTTTTTCAAGCACAGAGGAGACTCTTGTTGATCAGAACGGAAGTTTCCATGGCAGTTTCATTAGTCGGATGAGCCAGTTCAACAGCTTGCATAGAGTTGATGTCACCATCAATGTCATTACTGCATTTTGGTCCAGGTCTAGAATTAGATCAAAGCATCCAAAAATCGAACCACCATCTGTTAATAAAGGATTGGTGGATCCATCAACACGAACTGGATCGTTACTCCTGATTCATTCGCAGAAGTTTTTCTCTCTGATGTTTCATCGATCGAGTGAGATTCCAAGACAAGACCACACTCTGAACATGTTGTGTCTCCCGTTGAATGGTCGAATACTACCTCTGTAACGAGGAAGAGCAAAACCATTCTTTTCAAGGGCAAGCTTGGCTGCTCCTATTTTCTCTTCTCGGCTCTTGGCTTCTTCTCTGCCTTAATTAGCACAGTGACACTGGAGCAGGATGCATTCCAACACTTCTTTTGCTCCAAAATTACAGTCGAAGAAATTTCTTCAGGATTTCTTTCAGAAAAGTTTATGAAGGTGTTCGGTATTTTTTTATTGCTTCAGCGAAACTCAGAATTCCTTAAGTCAGAGATCCATCCTCGAAGATTCAAATTTATTTTCCTCGAGTCCTCCATCTTACTCATCATCTGTGGTAAGAAAGTCAAGAGCAATGGAAGTGAAGTTCATCAAAATCCAAACAGCCTGCCGGTGTTGCATGACAAAGTTTTATAGAGAAAATCAAAGAATACTAGCTCACTTGTTCTCCAATTTCATCATAACCACAGGAATTCTTAAAGTCGTTAGAACTTGGATTGTTTCCAGAAATTTGAAAACACAAACAAAAAACAGATATCGTTAATGACTCTCATTGATCTGTGTTTGATACAAAAATTCAGGGCCAATTTAAAAAATTAAAAACATTAGGCTAAAAAAAAATAAAGGGTACATATTTTAGGGGAAAAAAATCGATCGGTGGATATTGACAAGAGCTCAGCACCCTAGCAAAGTGGAATTGACAAAGCCGCTAAATTAATTAAATTCATGAAATTAAGCTGTAATTAACTCAAAAGAGGGCAAAGAATCAAGTTAAGCAAGGGCAGAATGGGGTGTTAAACTAAATCAACACAGATCTTCTGCAAGCCAACGTGGTTGGCAGGGTTCAAGTCTTTAAGCTTAGCATCCTCGTTAAAGTCATAAAAACAATGAGAAAATAAATGTCAGCTATTGATTCAAGGCTGCACATCACTGATGAACTTTTTCTACCATAAGTCAACAGACCGCTAGCTAGTCAACACAAGCTGTTGGTCTGATTTTCATTGCATCAGTGGGGCAGTGGCCTGCTGCTTTTGTCAAGCTTCTTCAACTCCACGGGTGGCTATATAAGAGGTGTAGCAGCAGCTGGTTAATAAAAGAATCACTAAATTTATCTTCTCTTACATATAAATTTATTGATAAAATCATTTTGAGCTTAAAACTTTCATTTCTTGAGAATTAGGACATGGTTGGTTTATATATATAGTGTTACTAGCTACGAAACTTAGATTTAGATTATATGGATGGTCACAGGACAGGGAGGTATTAGAAAAGGATCGAAGTTGATAAAGAGTAAAGGAGATGGCAGATGCAGCAATGAGTCTTGCTATTGACAAGTTGGTTCATTTGCTAACTCACAAAGTGAAACTACTGAAAGGAGTCCATAAAAAAGTTGCTTGTATCAAAGACGATCTGGAAATCATCAGGGCTTTCCTAAAAGATGCGGATTCAAAGGCAGATAAAGAAGGAATCAGTGAAGGTGTGAAAGCATGGGTAAAACAAGGAAGAGAAGTAGCTTACTGCATTGAAGATGTCATTGATACGTACATGGTTGAAGCCTGTGCGGCACAACATCGTGATCAACAACGTGGATTAATGGGCTCCATCCTGTATAGCATCTGTTCCTTGGTTAGCAAATTGAAACCGCGTCATGAGATAGTATCAGGGATTGAAGATATCATGGCAAGACTTCAAGAAATCAAGGATAGAAGTCAAAGATTCCGGTTCATTTCTTCAGAGCATGTCACGTCAAGTAGCAATGCGACAACAGTCTAATTGCATGATCCCCGAGAAGAATCTCTTTTCATTGAAGAAGGTGAGCTTGTTGGCATTGAATCTCCAAGAGATGACTTGATACTCTACTTGGTAGGCGGAGCATCCCAAAGGACCATGATTTCCTTGGTTGGTATGGGCGGTATAGGGAAGACCACTCTGGCTAAGAAGGTGCATGACAATCACGAAGAGAAGAAGCACTTTGGATGTCGCGCGTGGGTCACTGTGTCTCAATCATATGATAAGGAGGAGCATACTAAAGAAACTCTATGAAGGCAAAAAACAGCTTGTCCCTAAAACCATTGTTGCCATGTATGTCTCATCCTTGATATATGAGCTTAGAGAATATCTACTATCTCATTGTATTTGATAATGAACGGGAAATTGGCTTCTGGGGAGATGTGGAGCATGCTTTGTTCAACAATGATAACGGAAGTAGATTATTGGCCACAACAAGAAACAAGGATGTTGCTAACTTTTGCAAACGATCTTCATTAGTTCATGTCTATCAGATGGAACCTCTGCCTCAACAAGAGGCATGGGAACTCTTTTGCAAGAAGGCATTCAAGTTTGACTTTCAAGGGAAATGTCCTAAAGATTTGGAGGCATTATCTCATAACATTGTTAGAAGGTGTGGAGGATTGCCATTAGCAATTGTGGCTGTTGGTGGACTTCTAGCAACCAAGGAAAAGGTGGTTCTCGAATGGAAAAGGTTGCTTGATAACCTCGGTTCAGCACTGGTTTGTGATCCGCACGTTGAGAATGTCACAAAATTTTCTTCCTTAGTTACAATGATCTGCCTTACCACCTCAAATCCTGTTTCTTATACTTCGGTATGTTTCCAGAGGATTTCTCCATCAGGCGTAGTAAACTAATCAAACTATGGATTGCTGAGGGATTTATACAATAATAGCAAGGCATGACGTTAGAAGAGACAGCAGAAGAATACTTAACTAAACTTATCCATCGAAGTTTGGTTCAGCTGAATGAAGCTGGTTTGAAAGGAATTCTTAGAACATGTTGAGTTCATGATTTAGTGCGTGACATCATTCTTTCCAAGTCAGAGGAGTTGAGTTTCCCCACATTTCCAAGAATTGCTCATCCATTGAGGGCATAGCACGGCGACTCTCCATAAGCAAACAAGTGATTAGTAACATTTCGAGGAGCAGCAGCACCACCAAGTCTCAAACTCGCTCTGTCATGGTCTTCAATGGAGTTGATGTCCAGAAGCCTTTAATCTCTGCAATATTTACAAAATTTAAGCTTTTGACCATGTTAGATTTTGAAAGGTATCCCATAGATCGCATCCCCAAAGAACTGGGAAACTTGTTGCATCTAAGGTACTCAAGCCTAAAGGATGCTAAAGTACTCAACACTATCTGTCTTCTCTGTCAACAAGGACGAGATTCTTGAAGTGCAAACAATGTCTTCTCCTCCTCCTCACCTTCAAAGTCTATACCTTCATGGGAAATCAGAAATGTTGCCATGTTGGATTTCCTAACTGAACAATCTAGTTGCGTTGGGATTAGTTTTTTCAAGATTGACTGATGATCCAGTTGAAGTCTTTCAAGCTTTGCCCAGTTTAAAATCTCTTGGGCTCTTTTGTGGATACGATGAAGAGGAAGTGCATTTTGAAGGAGGGTTTCTTAAGCTCAAGTGGCTTTCTCTTTCTGGATTGAATTCCATTATAATAGAAAAAGGAGCGTTGCCCCTTCTTCAAGAGCTAGCTATAGGAGCTTGCCCGCAACAGAGACAGGTGCCTTCAGGAATCCAACACTTGAAAGACCTCAAAGAATTGTCATTTGCAGGGATGCCAGATGACTCCACCCAAAGGATGGTCAAGAATGTACCATGTCTCCAATACGACGGGATTTATGATCCCAACGATGAAACATCTTATGCAGCAGAGGTAAAAAAATATTTTGGATGATTAACACGAGCACCAAATCTAGGTATTGATAAATTGAATTCGTCAATACATTCAGCTTTACTTATTTCTCCTTTCTAACATACCACGTTCCTGTAATCACTCATTTTCTTGATAGGTGGCATGGATTGTAGTACTCAAGCACTTCACGGTACTGCCATTCTCAAATATGTTCCATTCCAGCGCTTGTTGTTTCTTGTAGTAGCCTCCATGTGAGATTCTACCTGCTGCACAACTAGATTCTTGCTTCTGTGAATCTGTCTCTTCTCTCAACATCAATGAGCCGGTTGTGTTGTTATAAATTTCTGAGAATTAATGTGACAACTGCAACTGCTATTGCTGTCATTGGTTATGTTATGTTGTGTTAATGTTCACTTTTAGGCATTTTTCTTTGACTTTATTGTGCTATATATTCATATATTAACTGGCAATGGTGATGGATCTGGTCTCAAGTAGCCCATTAAGTGTTGCAATTTGATAATCTGATTGAGAGGGACTTGCTTTCCTGGGTGGTGGAGGTATCGTTTTAACTTTCCTTCAAGAAGATTCCTTTCTCTTGACTGCCACATGAGCCCTGAACAGGGCTGATATATCCTGCAGGGTCCAGTTTACAAAATCCGAGACCAGTTAGCCAGTGTGGTCCGGTGAGTTAATGAACCAGAAGAAAAGAGGGCCTACAGGAAACCAGTGTTGATTCCACCTTTTCTGAGAGCTGACAATTAATTAACGCATCAGGTTTCTGGCCTTGATAGGCTGCGTTATCTTGGACCGAGGAGTGTATTAATCTTGCCTGTAATAATAATAGCAAGAATTAAAGTTAAAGAATAGACTAATCCAAATGTTGGCTGATGCGGGCGTCGCAGCAACCCAATACTGTTTCCGTGTTTAGTATGGTAATGCTAGAATGTTTTTTTAAAAATAATTTTATTTTAAAATATATTTTTATTTTTTACATTAATAAATCAAAATTATTCAAAAAATATACTAAAAAATCATCTAGGGATAAAGTCTTGATTTCACTGAAAAAGGATATGAGGGTAATTTTGACATCATCTTCTTTTGTTTTATTTTGATTTGCTGTAAAGTAAATTATTATATAGTCCCTCAGCTCTCAGTTTCATTGTAATTTAATCCCTTGGTTTCCTAAAAACTACAGTTATCTCCTCCCCTCCGATTCTCTCCTTACAAGATGCTCCTTTGGTTACTGCACGATACTAAACTGTTCAATAATCAAAATTTTAGCTTTAAAAATACACTTTGTGATGTTTATATTTAAAAACATTTGAATTTTTTTAATTTTAAATTAATTTTTTATGTGTTTTTTTATCATTTTAATGTGCTAATATCATAAATAAATTTTAAAAAATAAAAAATATTATTTTAATATATTTTTTTTTTAAAAAAAACACACCCTTAATGTGAGAGACGGACATTGCATTATCAAAAGGACTCATTTATAAGCAAGGCATTAAAGGGAAGGATATAACCGTAGATTTTTTAATATTGAGAGACTAAGTTATAATCTTATAGAAAATTAAGGGATTAAATAATAATTTACTCTTTATTACATTCTCTTGTATTTATTCTTTCTTATTTTTTATAATATAAGTAATAGCATTATAGGATAGATAGAATATTAATAGATTAAAAAAAAATAATGCCATAAAATTTAATTGAAATATTGGAGAATATTAAAATTCATGTTATATTCTTCTTTTAAAATATTTTATTGTTTTTATTTTTCACATTCAATTTGTTCTTAAAAACCTCCAAAATATAAATTGGATTTGTTTGAATTAGGTTTAAATAAAGGAGGAGATAAAATATGAATTAGATTTATTTGAATTAGGTTTACTGTTGAAATGTTATGGGGAGAAGCATTTTTGGCATGGTTACCTCAATCTTCATATATTATTTATAAAGTTGAAACTCATTTTAAGAGCAACCAACAATCTCCATTTTCTTTTTGTTATCCATATTTAAAAAAAATACATTAACCTCTAAATTTTTTAAAAAATATATATTAATATTCTTTTCAAACTACAATGGTGATATTATATTCCTACAATATATCCTGGTAAGAAACTCATCCCATCATCAGTCTCCATCCTCCTTCAGCATAATGTAGTAAAAGGATCGAACACCTCACAGCCTAAAATCACTCTCATTGCAACCCAGTTGTTATCCATCACCTGGGAAAAGTCCGAAAGAGGCTTGAACTAGCGCCTGATACATTGCCAATTCGCAGCGAGAACCGAATCTAGCTTTATCTAGACCCAATTCATGGCTGTTTACATCATGGCTTGTACCTTTTAAGGTGCTGAAAATCCAGAGAAAACAAACACAAGGCAGGATGAAGAAGAACATGCTGAGATCCAAGGTCAAATTACGAGGCTTTAAGAATACAAAAGTTGATCCATAATACCTGTTCATCAAGTACAAAATGTATTTTTAATTCTCTCTTCTCAAGGATTGAAATGAGGAGGAGCTCTATTGATTTCAAATGGGGTTTTATGAAAAATTCAAATCCTTCCACACCCTATAAATTGTAGGTGCTGATAAGCATAAAATTCAGAAATCCTACTTAAAATTCGACAGTAAGAATTTCAAAAATAATTGGTTCGACTTGAAAGTCAAACAGGGTGTCAACCGCCAGAACCAGCCAGAAACTACAACAAAAGTACACAACCAAATGCCGTTATTTTGATAGCTTGACTCATTGCGAATTCCATCTCTGCAGGAAACTACAACCCGACTGATTTCTCCAGCTTTTGAATTTGGTTAAGAAATATCCAGGTCATCTGCATATGCAAAACATTCAGCAATAAGAACTCTATGTGGTGATCTAAAAACAGTTAAGTAATCAGCCATAGCTAAGCAGACAAAGTCATGAAAGATAGGCAAACAAATGCATGGAGGGAAGGAGGGAGGTGGCAAGATAAGTACCATGACATGAGGAGCAATTCTGACACAATAAACAGGGAATCCAGTGTAAAATTTGAACGGTCCTCCTGACTTGAGTGTCTTTAAGGCACAATCCATGGAGCCAGTGTATGGATACTTTCCTTGGGCATCAGGTTGCATTTTCTGAATTTGAGTTTTGACATAATCAAATGGAAGACTACAAGCTGCAGCGAAAAATCCAGAAACACTACTTGCACCTGGAAATAAAGAGGATAAAGGGAGCTGTTAGCCATTGTAACATATCATGCTTACTGTGTTCAGATGAAATATTAGCTACAAGGTGATTCGAATGTCAGATTCAATCAATGAACATGCCTAATATAGATGGCGTAACAAACAAAATACATACATTTTAGAAACGAACAGAAAAAAAACATGCTAGACTAAGATCCACTTTTCAAATCTTTGACTAAATCTATGTAATATGTACACCCAGTGATTGTTCATGCCATGCTCAACTGTTGCGTGCATAACTAACAATGGAATAGTTTTGAAAAATTAATACTCATTGATACAGGTATATAAATATCATGCATGCAAAGAATCTTACCTAACACTGTAGCACCTTCACCAAAACCAAGAGAATCCTTGAAAAACTCAACACTTTGGTCATAAGAAGCAAGCATCCCCATGTTCAAAGCCATTGCCCTTACAACAGTTGGACCAGCACCTTTCCAGAGGGCCAAAACCCCTTCATCAGCAACAATTCGGTAGAGGGCATTGAAAGCATTTGAGTAGTTTCTGCGCTGAGCAACAGGTAAAGTGGCATCAGCCTGCATACGGATAAGTGCTAAATCCGCTGGGCTGCCCACGGATGCTCCAATCGCACCAGCTGTTAGCCCACACAAAGCCTTCTGATATAGAGGTAAGGGCTTCCCATCATTGGCTTCAATTGCTTTGCTGGTCAAAATCCTTACAAAGACAGAAAGGAATTCAGTAAGCTTGATTTAATTAGAAGATAGAAGATGGACAACGACATTATAGTTTGATAACAAATATTTTCAAACACTCACTTGAATGTTCCGAGCCGGGCAGTTGTATAAGTGGCTTGCCTCAATAGTCCAGCAGAAAGCCCCTGATCATTAATATGGTAATGAGACACAGAGCACACACAACACGAACCAGATTTAAATTTAACAACAACAAAACACGTCTTAATTCAAAAGACACTAGGAATTCAATTGGTCAAGTTAAACGCTTCTCGTTGATGCCATTTCTGAGGTGATCTCCAAAAATTAAGACACAAACAAGTAACCAATATCAAATCTTACAAATTTGTTTTAATCTCACAAATTAGAGGACATATTATATTAGATCAAATCTATCAATTTTCTATCGAAAGAGCACAAACCACACCTCCTCTTAAAGCATTCAAATTGGAAAGTTTAATTCCTTTCCCTTTGAAATGATAGCTGAGCTCCAAATTAAACAGCAATGAAGATCCATCCTTTAGCACAGATCTTATAAATGAGAAACTAAATCAACACCACGCAACCAAAAATCCAATATTTAAAGTAAATTGTTCAAACCTTGTATAAAGCACCAAAACCCTCATTCTTTATCATATTCCTTGTCACCTCACCAGCTGATCCTTGACCCAATTGAATCCTCACCTACACGAAACGCAAAAACCCATCAAAACACAGACTTCAACAAACCACCTTACACCATCAAACCAAACAAAACCTATAAAAAAAAACCTCAAATCCCAGATCTAGAAGGCCATTTTAGCTAAAAAAGATTCAAACTTCATATCACAAAGAGCACAAGAGCATAAAATAATCAACCACAAACCCCCAAAATCTAAAGAAACATCCTTTTTTGTACCTTAATCATATCAATTGGCTGGATAACACAGGTAGCAAGCATACCAGATGCACCACCATTAACAAAAGGTTTAACAGTAGGCCATACTCCGAGTGATTGTGGTTTCTTCTCCCCCCCCATTTCTTCCCTTCTTTTTTGGATTCAAAAACTCCTCAAGGGGAATCTGGGATTTGCCAAAAAGAAGCAAAGAAATAGAGAGAGGGGGGGGGGGGGGGGGTATAAGAACTGAGAAGTAAAGGAGGCAGTATATAGGACTACACAAAGCTTGGAAGAAAGAAAACCCTCCCTAATTTTTATTTTTATTTTAATATATATTGTTGAGGAGGAAATATTTTGGAGGCATTTATCACTCTCTCTGTTTATTTATTTATTTTCTATTTTGGATGTGTAGGAGGGTGACATGAGATTATTTGTGGGAACAAAGCAAGTAGCAATATTCATCATAAAAAATTTAAGAATTGGTGAGATTGATTGACAATATTGCCCTTTCTTGAATTTGATTTTACATGTACTTGTAATTAACTGGATAGATTTTAAATGAATTAGTTGATGAGAAAGTGTTTTGAATTTGAATCTTCTATAAATGTTTTCTGCTGCATTAGACAAGCACAATCCTCCATTTAATTTAATTCAGGAAGAATAATTTAAGTAAATATAGTTCTAAAGCTTCTTAAAAAGCAAGTATAAATGGACACAAGAACCAAACTCCCAGGACTCCTATCATTTTCCATTAACTCTTTTTATTTCTTTTTTTTTTTTTCCAAAGAGAAAAGGTCATGGGGATCATTAAAAACATGGTGGAATGCACCAAACAGTCATTTTGACCACCTTAGAGTAGTTGCTTTTATTTATTGAATTGTAGAAAAAGGGTCGGTCCAACTTGCACCACCAGCAGCAGCAGCAGCAAATTGAACATGGTTAGTTCAATAATAATGCATAAAAAAGACTGACTTGACTTGAACCTGTTAGAGGAAAGGCAAACCTTTGCTTGCCTTGGACTCAAAACACAACAGAGCCCCTCATGTATCACCTAACCTTAACAAATTAGCAAGGATAAATAAGTAACTTCATTCACAAATACTTGAGGGCATGTTTCTAGCCTAGAGAAAATAAATATACCCATAAACATATTCGATAAAAAAAAATATTAAAATAAAAACATAAATATTCTTAGAGTGAATTTATGTTTTATTCAAAATATGAAGAACATAGAAAAATATCTATTTTATTTTCACTAATTTTTCACACTACATAAATAAGCTATCATTTGGGATACTTCTTTTATACTCTTAGGATTTATTGGGATTTTTTAAATCCATTTCAAGGTTTTTTTATTTGTTTTCATTTCAAAGATCTGAAGTTCTAAAGAATGGGCGACGTTCTCAGTGAATATGTCTCCAGCGTAAATCAAGAGGTATTGTGAGGTTATTTCGGTAAGTTTCTGTCATAAAACTAGCGCTGCACGATGCACGAGAATCCCAGCTTGCCCAACCACCCAGGATCGGCAGATTCTTAAATATTCGAATTTACGATAATGTCCTTGAATGTTTTCCTTGGATGCAGCCATATTCCCTCTCGGTATTGTCGCCATTGTCTTCGTGATGAGGAGAGGAAAATACAACTGGGGATTTTAAGACAAAGATTAGCTGTCTCATTGGTGGACTTGGTATCTCAGGAATGCATAACAAGGACAGGGACACTCAGAGAGAAAACAAAACAAGAAACTGGTTGCAAAATTGTTTGATTCGTAGGGCTTAACCTCAGTAACTGTCTTCTGTTCATCTACTATTATTAAACTCTGTAATACATCAATAAATAAATTTATAATCATTAGTGACTTTGCTGGCCAATCAAAATCCAATTTGAGCTTTTTAAAAAAATTTAAAATATCATTATTTTATTTAAAAAAAAATAAAACTAAAACAACACCTATTTAGATCAATGGGAGTTAATTTTGATGAATATATTCAACCTAGCTATAACCATATATTTTTAAATTAAATTATAAATTGAACCGGATTTAACAACTTTGATTTCATCATGGATATGACAATAAATAAAAATTTTATTTAAAGATAAAAGGCCAGCTAGAAACTCGTAGCCAGGAAATAAAACAAGAGCAAAAAACAAATTACAACCAAGAAATAAATTTGTTTTGCATCTGCCACTGCATTCCCTCCTCGCAACACGTACATGAGAAAAATACATACAATATGATTAAAATATTCCTCAAAACACCATTAAAGATCTGCACAAATTGCTAAGAGGCACGGTGTAATCTTAACTAGGTAACATGCAAATGTATCAACAGAAATATGCTTAGGATTGCAACACGTGAATTATTATTATTATTATTTTATATATATATATATATATAAAAGGATTTGTGCATGGCAGCTGCATGCGCATGCAGGTGCTGTTGCGACCCATGAAAAGGGACTGGCATACCTCATTGTTTATTTTGATCTCCAGCTGATTCCCATGTCCAACTAGCATCTTAATTCACATTCACAGTTTTTTATAGTATTTTCCTTCAAAAAAACTCTATATCCCACATCAATCTGTTTGGCTTTTGCTCTATTTTATTTTTATTTTATAATATAAAGGGTACTTCAAACTAATATGTAGATACTTATCATAAAATATGTATACTAAACTGACCAGCATGAGAATTTCATATAAAAATATTATTTATACTCATATTAAGATCACTAAGTATGTCTACCATATGATTTAATATGGTAGACATACTTCAATCAGAATATTATTGATGAAATGAAATTAATTACACTGTGCAATCAGTCACTGAAAGGTTAAGTAAAACCACCAATGAATTTTCTAATATTTGAGGAATTATAACACATTATTAGATGATGCACATGATCTTTAAATATAAATTAATCAATTATTAAATTATTAATAAATTAACTTATTTAATTATAACTAGAATCTATATTTGTACCAATATATTAAGAATTTAATAGGTCACACACATTAAGAACCAACAATAAAAAATTAAACTAGGATGATTTAATTAAGGATAACTTGATTAAAATGTATTTTAGAAATTAAAAATTAGAATATAATTAATACATGAATTATATTTCTAAAAATATAAAAATTAAATAAAAACTTGGTTGAATTAATTTTTATAATTGTTTTGAATTAATATAAAAATATTATTAAAAAAATTAATATTAAAAAGGCAAGATGTGGAGTGTAGGGGTTTCAAAAAGCCATTAAAAAATCACCGAACACTTTTAACTCTCTAAACCCTTTTCCACTCAGATGTGCCTGATGCTTCTAGCTATAATTAATATAACATTAGGAAAATCAACATCTCTCCGCAGACAGTCTTCTCCCTGTCTTCTGGAATTTGATAATTATTGAACACACATCACAGGCATTTGTAATACCTCTCCCCATCCTACTCCGTCAAGTGACGTTACGCTGTTTTCGAATCTTGGTTGTCTTCCATGTGTTTGTGCGTTTGTCTAAGTAAATTCTTGTTTCACCTGTTACTTCAGGTTGAGGTCTTATTTCTATTATCAGAGCCGGCAAGAGCCCCGTAACCACTTGAAAAATAGTTCAAGATAATATTCACTCAATCAAAACTCGAAAAATAAATAAGATGTATTTATCAATCATGTTTTATAAAATAAAAATTGATGGTAACTAATTGCATGAAAAAGCTTAATGAAAAGGGCAATACATCTAGGGTGGTTTGCCATCACTTGACAGCGAAAAAGGAAAGAAGCTCTCGTTTATTTTACTACCAGAGAGATATGTAGAGGAGGGGACAAATAAAATGATCTGTCCATGTTCTGTCATTGTCCTCGTCTGCTACAAACCTGGACACACAGAGTTGTTGTAATGCCAGCAAATTCTTGGGACTTGGATGCCCTGTCGCTCTTCCATTTCTGATTGTGATCAATTCCGGCCATCTGCAGATTTAAACAAGCATGCATGTAGCATACTCTTTGTTCTTGGGATTTTGTCGTTCCTGATATGAATGAGAGGGGAGAAGAACAACCTTTTCTCTTTACACTCATCAGATTCATTATGTAGGCAGAAGGGTGTTTTAATTCCTTGTAATTTAGCCGGCATATTGTTTTGCTACTTGTAACTATTTGTGTTCCATCTTTAATAAAAGCAGCTCTGTTGGTCCAACCCCCAGCAAGAAACCAAAGCTAGCTCTTGATTTCGAAGCTTCATCTCAAGATTTGCAGGTGACCATGATCATGATCATGGCTGCTGCATTAACCTTATGAGATATAATGTAGTTGCTGTTATTATCAGCTGATGATGTATCCCTTTAATTTCTCACTTATTCTGTCACCTAATTACTCGTAAAGGAATCAAGATTAGGGGCATGGTAGTTTGGATAATTAACATACATCACAGACTTACATTGTTCTTACTGAAACTTTCTATTGAAATATTAATTACAAAAAAACTAATAACCAAGACAAGAGTATAAGATTTTGAGGTTTGGCTGGTTAATAAATTGATTTATTCTTGATATGAATATTTTATATTCAAATTTAAAAGTTAAAAGGGATTGGAAATATAAGATTTCATTAGTGTCTTGATATACATGAACGATATATTTGGTAGTGTTTGATTATTGTTTTAATATTAATGAGATGGAAGATTCTGAGTATAAAAAAAATATAATTTTATACTGTTTCTATTTTGAGAATATAAAAATCCGCTTGAAAATTATTATAAAAACAAATTTATTTAATATTTTTATCTCTATTTTTTCAATGAAACATGTTTTCTTTTCTTTTATATTTATCATATGATTACTAACAAAATACAAAAATCAATTATGAATAAATCTATATTCATCATACAAAAAAAAAAAGGCAGAAAATACCGGAAACATTAAAACCAAAAACAAAATTAGAAGATCCAAAAAATGCAATTAGAAATCTAGCAACTTTCTTTCGATTGTGAGGCGTCGTTGGATACCACACAACAACTCTTGTAGTAGAAGATTCAAAAATTAAAATACAAGATAAATCATTGTGGAGTAAGATACAGAAGAGGGAAACCATAAAAAAAACAAAAACTAAAAGCAAACAAGATCATATGAACAACAAGGGAAACAAAAGCTCATGATCTCTTGAAATGAACACGGCACCCACCTCCCAAACGGTCCTCCATTTTTCTCCCATGCCCAATATTACCCTAAGAAACTTCCCTTATCTCCCATTTTTGTCCCTTAATCCCAACAAAATTCTAGGTCAGATGGGCCGTCATGGGTAGGCCGGCAAGGTCGGAGTGGGTCCCGAGTAAGGCTGGCGCCAAATGGCATGGCCCCCTTTTTTTCTTTCTTTAATCGGATTTCAAATATTTTATCAAATTTCATTTGTTTCTACTTCAAGTCATCTTGCCCAATTCAAAAATAAAATAACAAAAAAGGAAAGTGGAAGAAATATAGTTTGGTACTCTGAATTAAAATTATTTTCACTTTCATCCCATTTAAATTCTCCGACATTAACTTTAGCTTCTAAAAAGTCTACTTTAGTCCCTAACCATTAAATAGCTAATGGAAATCAAAGGAATCTCCATTATTTCCTTATATTCCTTTCATTTTTTTAAGTTTTCTTTCTAAATTTCCTTTTATGCATCACAATATCTTATTTTGACCTGAAAAAATAATATTAATTCTTATAATGGATTTTTAGCAAAGATAATTATTTTTTTAAAATTTTAGTGATTATTTAAAAATAATATTTTTAACATATTATCATGTTTATTAAAACTAAATCATCAAATTCAAGTTGAATTATCATGATTTAACACATGATAAAAATAAAAACAATTTAAATTTTATCATTTTATCTCTCTCGTCGATCTAAAATCTTGTAATCAAAATCAATAGTAAAAACTCAAACATAACTATTCATGTTTTTATAAAAATATGATCGGATCTAAATAGCACATATAAATGTAACAAATACAGATGAAGATAAATATATTTAGCTAGGAAAATAAAAATATAAAATAAATTTATCTATAAGATATTTTCAATCTTTTTTTTTTCTTATAACAATGTATGATAAAGAATAAAATATTTTTAAATTTATAATGATTAAAAGTATAATTTGAATAATTTTAAAGTAATTTTTTATTATTTTGAAATATAAAAAAAGACCATATTAATCATTTATGCGAACAGTAATTAAACGACATCTAATGGACTAATTAAAATTTTAAACAATTAAAAACGGAATGAAATGTTTCGGAATCTATAGGGATCGAAGTATAGTTTACCCAAAAAAGCAACTCTGCATAGAGATACTAACCTAATAAAAATCTTTTTTCATGATTTGCAGCCTGCCTTTCTTTTTTTTCGATCTATAACAACAACGTCGAAGAAACAAAGAGAAAGAGAGCGTTTTTGTGTGTCTGAACAGAGAGAAAGAAAGAGAATTTGAGTGTTTAGAGTGAAGGAAAGAAGATGAGAGAAATAATTAGCATACACATAGGGCAAGCAGGGATTCAAGTAGGCAATGCTTGTTGGGAGCTTTACTGTCTTGAACATGGCATCCAGCCAGATGGAGTGATGCCTAGGTGTCTTTATTTTTCTGGGTTTTCAATTTTGTTCATCAAGTTTTAAGCTTTTTAGTGTTTGATGATCAACCAGCCAAGTGGTTCTTTCTTTCTTTCCTTACTGTTCTATACTGTTTCTGTTTTCTTTTACCTTTTACCGTTTTTGTATGTTTATGTTGATAGGATTATTTGTATTTTGTTTTTATATATGTTTGCCTTTTGTACTCATGTATTGAAGCATGAGTTTTGATGGGATCAAGATCGTTTTGCTCTTAAACTCTTGTATAATTTTAAGTGTTGAAATCACCAAATCAAGCATCTTCTTCTTCTTTTTTAAGAATAATTACACGTTTGGTCTTCATTGATTTTGATTTTACGTTATTCGAACATATCAACTGTAGAAAAACCATAATTTTTTTCCAAGATCAGTAATGATTTGACATTTCAAGAGAGATTCACTGAAAGCTAGTGTATTTTGTTAAATCGGTGAATCTTTTGACATTCAAAGTTGTAGTTATGGTATTGTGTGTGTTTTTGCCCTGTTTGTTATTTTGATTGGATTCATGGTGCGGTTGCTGACCGAAAAAAGGTGATGCCTTTTTGCAGTGACGCTTCAGTGGGTGTTGCACACGATGCATTCAATACTTTCTTCAGTGAGACTGGTTCTGGAAAACATGTGCCTAGAGCTATTTTCCTTGACTTGGAACCAACTGTTATTGATGAAGTTAGGACTGGAACTTATCGGCAACTTTTCCACCCCGAACAGCTTATTTCTGGAAAAGAAGATGCTGCTAATAATTTTGCTAGAGGACACTATACAGGTAAAGGAAATTGTTGCTAGTTAACTATTTTGCCTTTTAAATTGTTGTTGGATTAAACTGATGTAGTTGTGGTTTGTAGTTGGGAAGGAAATTGTGGATCTCTGCCTTGATCGAGTGAGGAAGTTGGCTGATAACTGCACTGGCTTACAAGGGTTTTTAGTGTTTAGTGCTGTTGGCGGTGGAACAGGTTCTGGTTTGGGGTCTTTGCTGTTAGAACGCTTGTCTGTTGATTACGGAAAGAAGTCAAAGCTTGGATTCACCATTTATCCTTCTCCTCAGGTACGTACTTGTAAATAATGTAAACCCTGGCTTCCTTGCTCCCGGACACTATGAGGCAATGCTGAAGGAAGAATGATTCTAATAATGGCTGCTTGTTCATATTTCAAGGGCATCATATAATTTATGGCCAAAATAACTTAAATATCATGGGTGTTATCCCATAGTGCGTGCAACACCCTTTTGCTATTTGTCACGTCGAGGACTTTTTTGTGGTCAATTAATATGTTGCCTTCATTGTAAGTGTGCAAGTGTTAGAACAATTACAAATTTGAATTCAGGTAGGCAAAACAAGTTGCTCTTAGGGAACTCAGTTTTAATGGGTTTCTCTTTGGTTGCAGGTTTCAACGGCAGTCGTGGAGCCTTACAACAGTGTACTCTCTACTCATGCCCTTCTTGAGCACACAGACGTGACAGTGCTTTTGGATAATGAAGCTATATATGACATTTGCCGAAGATCCTTGGATATTGAAAGACCCACATACACAAATTTGAACCGATTGATATCTCAAATCATATCATCCTTGACAACTTCGTTGAGGTTTGATGGAGCCATAAACGTAGACATTACAGAGTTCCAGACCAACCTTGTTCCTTATCCCCGTATCCATTTCATGCTTTCTTCATATGCCCCTGTCATATCAGCCGAAAAGGCATACCATGAGCAGTTGTCAGTTCCAGAGATCACAAATGCTGTCTTTGAGCCTGCAAGCATGATGGCTAAGTGTGATCCTAGGCATGGGAAATACATGGCCTGCTGTTTGATGTACCGAGGAGATGTTGTTCCAAAGGATGTCAATGCTGCTGTGGCCACTATCAAAACCAAAAGGACTGTTCAGTTTGTTGACTGGTAAGAAAAAACAAACTGCTGAAAACTAAGGAAAGGTCATGTTTAAAATACGTGAGCGTCACTAGTTCATCTCATCTTTGGGAAACTGTTTCTATAATTGAAAACAATTCTTGACATTATTTTCACTGATAATCTCGAATTTTCCACTTCTCAGTTTTTGTTTTCTTGATGCTTTGATAGTTTGAAACATTAAACTGGCATTCTCCCATCGGTCGACTTATCATTAATCTGAACTGTGGTTTTACTTGTAATCCACAGGTGTCCAACTGGCTTCAAATGTGGTATCAACTATCAGCCACCTACTGTAGTACCCGGGGGTGATCTCGCCAAGGTTCAGCGTGCTGTTTGCATGATCAGCAACAACACAGCTGTGGCCGAGGTGTTCTCTCGCATTGACCACAAATTTGATCTCATGTACTCCAAGAGGGCATTTGTTCACTGGTATGTTGGTGAAGGCATGGAAGAGGGGGAATTCTCAGAAGCTCGTGAAGATTTGGCTGCCCTTGAGAAGGATTACGAGGAAGTTGGTGCTGAAGGTGTAGATGATGAAGAAGACAATGAAGATTACGAATAAGTAATTACCAGCCAGCAATCGAGAAGGACCGTGAGGGTTTGGCCACCAACCCTCCCCTTCTTGCTTCGCAGCTGTTATGTTTGTGATTTGTGGCACCGCTATCCTTCAGTAAAACAGTTAAAAATATTTCTTATTTAATGTGTTTTTATGGTTTCGAGTTCGACATTTTTTTGGTTGTTGAAAGAGTTCGACATTTCAGAATGAAGGTATTCATCATTTCTGCGTTTGCCTTCTCTTATTTCTGCGTGCTCTTTTCTCTTCATGCTGCCTCGTGTCGAGCAGATTGGCATTCGATAAAATCCTAGGTACTTTCCTAGTGTCCGTGCCTGCTGCTGCACCCCTTTTGAAAGCGAAGGGTATGAACGTCCCAGCCATCCGTGCTCGCCGAATGCGCTGCTCCGCGCCCTTTTGCTTGTCGAGTGAATAAATTTGCTTCCTGGGCTTAGAAAAACTCTCATTTGAGATATGATATCTTAATAATGGTTGCCTCCAAAATGTAGTCTTTAACAAGTTTTTTTTAATTCATACCCTTTAACATTTTTCATGGTGACAATTTACATGGAATGTTTTTTTCAAGGTACTGAGATAGTGATACACTATACTAACTCACTCAGAACAATTAATGCGGGAATGAGATAGTGAAAAAATAATGTAACTCAACAAAACAAAATAAAAAATCCAATTACAACGAAACAAAGTGAAAAAAAATATTTAGATGCTATACTAGTGATTAGCGCAACACTTTAGGGTGGGATAAATTTTTCATCCTTAAAAGAAAATAAGTTAAGGCAATGCTAGGATTTTCAAATAAGTAAAAGTTTGATTAATATATATATATATATATATATATAATAACTCCAATTTAATAACATGAAAAAACAAACAAACAAACCCGGGAACATTCTCTAAATCAGAGTTAATCTTTAAAAATCACAACCTGTGAAGTCCCAAACTTGAGTTAAAGTAAAAAAGCTCAATATCCAACCACTTAAATTTTGAAGGATAGAATTAGAAAAAAAAAAATAGCAATAAAAGAAATCAGGACCAAACATGAAAATAAAAAAGAATGAGGAAGAAATTGCAAAAAAAAAAAAAATCTATAATTCATCCAAAACAAAAAAAAAATCAAAAGTTGGGGTCAAATTTGAAAGATGAAAAATTTCAAGACAAATTAAAAAAAATTCTAATTCGAAGTGATTTTTCCAAATAAAACAAGGTGTAGACCTGAAAGGAAAAGAAGTTTAAAGGCTGCCATGATATTCTCCATAGGCAGTGTGAAAATCAAGGCATATGAGAGAAAAATGAAGCGAAAAAAAAATAAATCGACACTAAACTGGACATCATCATCATACATGCACTGCTTAAAAAGAAAAAGAATATTGGGACGCATCAAATGACATGACATAATAATTTTTTACACCACTGTAGTCATCCGCATGCACCACCTAAAGGCAACAGAGTGGCTAACACGCATGCGTTAGCAACTTTTTATTTTTTTGTGTCAAAAGACAATAGCCAAACACCAAATAGATATTCTTAACCAACCATTATTAAATGATGATTTTGTCCCTACAAAAAAGCTTTGAGAATTGTTATTTTGAAGGTAATAGAATCATTGCACTATTTTAAAAAAAGTAAAAAATCAAGAAAGCCCCTGGCCATAGTTAAATTAAAATTCTTTTAAAGGTACTAAAGTAAATCTACTATACAAAAAGTTTATGTAGGCCATTTCAAATGGTTTTTTCATCGACGGTAAAAATATAATTTTACTATTATAATTTACAGTACATCACGTGTAATATACAATACTTTTTCCATGAAAAATAGATTTTGTTAATACTTGTAACTTTCACAGACTGACTCTTATTTTGTGTAAGAATTTTTAATTTAATTAAAAATAATGGGATTGATAGGATTTGAATTAATGATCTATTGTTCATGTTTCGATTACATTATTTGATAAAATTTTAAAAATGATTTTTATTAACATATACTATCACTTTAGTCCTTAAAAGGTTTTAGATTTTTTTTAATTTTTTTTTTAGTTTTAACATTGAAATTATTAGGTATTGGATTTTATAACTTGTTTTGATTAATTTTCTATAAAGTTACAATGGTAATGGATTTTTTGGGTTAACCGTATTGACTCGAGTTATTTTTTTATAATTTTTTTTCAATTTTATTCTTCAACACTGAGTTGATTGGAATTGAGTTTTATAATTATTTTTTGATTTTTTTTCTAAGGGTTATCATAGTCTCATGAACTAGGTCACAAGTTTTGCGAGTTAGGTAGGATGACTTGATTTTTTTGTCCTTCCAGTCTCTTTACCCGAGTTTGACATGTTAACCCAAGTTATTTTTTTTTTCTATCAGATTGTTTTTTATTTTTATCCTTCAATATTGTGTTGATTAAAAATTAGGTTTCATAATTTATTTTAGTTTGCATTTTATGAGGTTATCTCGGTCTCATGATTTGAGTCGCGAGTTTGGTTTATTGACTATGGTGGTTTTTTGTGTTTTTTTAATTCATCCTTCAATATTAAATTGATTGAAAATTAAACTTTATAATTTATTTTGATTTGTTTTATATGAGGTTAACTCGAGTTGACTTGACTAATTTTTTTAGTTGAATTTTATTTTTAATTTCATCTTTCAACATTGAGTTTAATAATTTTTTTATTTGTTTTTTATAGGGTTGCCAAGATCTCATTACTTAAATAATGAATTTAGCAGATTAACCTGAGTTGATCTGAGTTAATCTAACATATAATCGTTTCAATATTAAAAAAAATGTTATCTTGATTTTTTTAGTCAAACTATATTTTTATTGGTTATTCAAGTTATTTTTGATCCTACGAAATCAACCGGGTAATATCAAATCAATCTATATATAGTTTAATTTTTTATTATACTAAAAAGCACATTAACAACATCAAAATATAATTTTATATATAAAAAAAATATGATTCAACCCCTCGATATAGCATGAGTAATTACTATCTAAAATCCAATATTGCCACTATCTTGGATTATATGAATGAATGAAAACTCTATACATGATCTCTCGTATCCATTAAAATTAAGTTATAATAATTTGCCATAAATTGCACTAGTTTTATAAAGGAGATATTCTAGAAACATTGAATAAGTGCTCGTCAAATATATTTTGGGAGAATTGGGAAGAAGATGGCATAAAACAAGGGTAAGAAGTGTGAAACGTTACTTGTATGAATAACTGTGTTCATGCCTTGTAACATCATTAAAAGCAAAATCTCAAGGAATTCATTCATCTATGAATGAATCAAATTCATATAGTATATGATATCAAAACACAGCTGCTGTCTATATCTTTCTCGAATCTTGCATCAAATTTCAAAAAAATCGAGAGAACTAACTAGGACAGAACAATTGACAGAGTGTAGGGAGATCCCAGAGAGCCTCACTTGAATCATTAGCATTCTCAAAGTACTCATTCACTCCATTCATGTCATATAACGATGCTGAGATCTGCCTTTCCACCTTCATGCGTTCGAATTCGGCTAATTCTACGCAGGATGATGCATCAGACAACAAACCAACATCCCTTGGGAGCTCCATTCTTTCTTGAATATATGGAATGTGAGGATCCAACCCAGATGGGAATGAGCACGAGGGATGGAACTGAGAAGTGACCGGTTCAAGCCCTCCAAAGCAGCCACTCAAGTCTGGTCTATAAGCATTGTCAAACATTTGGTTTTCTTGTTTGATGCCATTGAAATAACTAGCATGGCTAGCAATAGATGATGGAAAACTATCAACGCTAGTATTGAAAGCACTCGTGGTACTAACTATGGTGCTGGCTCTAGTAGTAGATTTCGCGGGGGGAGTTGTGGAAGAGTTTTGTTTCAAACTCCTTTTGCGATTGAGAAGGTTTCTAATTTTCGTAGAAATAGGAGAGTTGGAAGAAACATGAGTGTTGAAGTTGGTTCGAGTATTCGAGCCACGAAGAAGACAGGCAGCTTCATCATAAGCTCGAGCAGCTTCCTCAGCTGTCTCAAAGGTCCCAAGCCACATTCTGATCTTCTGAGTAGTGTCTTTGATCTCTGCAATCCATTTCCCTGAAGGCCTTTGTCTTACTCCAACGAACTTGTTTTTGGAGTTGTTGCTTAAGCATCTCTCCTTGAATTTGCCTGGTTTGCTAGGTGAGACCCCTTCAGGCTGCTTTTGGAACTGATGATATTCCATTCAGCAAATGTTTTGAAGAGGAGAGAGAGGGAGAGGGTGATTTATATAGGGATAGCAAGTGGTTTCCCAGTTGTTTAATCTTAGTGGGGGTCTCGTCTTTCTTTCTTGTCAGCATTTTCCCTTGAATTTGTTCTGTTTTAAGCATGGCTGATTTATCAAGGTTGAAGCCAAGACTCGGCCATTTTTAACTCCAAGTATCTCTTCCAGGGACATGCAAGCCATCAAGACCTGGAAAACAACAAGTCAAAGCGATTTTTCTAATTGTTTCGAGGTTGAAGTTGGAGTCCCTCTCCTTCAGCTGGTCAACCTAAAGACAAAGCAAGAATCGTGCAAGGCACGAAGGCAAGACACTTGGAGCCCTACCCTTCAAAGAAGAGCATGATTGGGCCCTTCCACAGAGAGAGAGAGAGAGAGAGAGAGAGAGAGAGAGAGAGATCCCATCTTGGTGGGAATCTGAGTTTCCACACCAAACAAAGACAACTCTGAGGAATCTTCTTCCACTACGAAAATACAACAGCTTCCTATGGAAGTTGATTTTGCTTAACCTCGCAAGTCAAAACATCTAAATTCATCAATAAGCCATCGAATTAGATGAGAAAGTGTCGTTAAACCAGCATGTTAATTCAGAACTCAACCCAGCTAGAGGTTTTTTTTTTTTTTTTTTTTTTTTTTTTTTAAAGAACAGGGGAAAATATAAAGATTGAAAACAAACTATATCTTCATTCGCTAATATAATAAAATCCAAACTTAAAATCCGTTCATAGCAATCCTCCTGCAGATGGTAGATTGCCAGGTTAACAGGGATCAATAGCATAATCGATTCATTTGTATCAGCTACTTATCGGAATCAAAATTGCAATTATAATGAAAGAATAACCAATTCAAGATCTCAGTGCATACATGATCACAATCAAGATGTTTGTTTGTATTGAACCCGAAAATAGCAACACAATGGGGACAAAACTGCGACAAGAATTGCTTCACTGACAACCCTCAAACCTTAAAACCACCACCAAAAAATAAAAAGAAAAAAGAAAAAAAGGGACAAACGATACCTATACTTCCTTTTTCTTTCCCCCCCGCCACTCAACCTGGAGTATAAATAACACTTATAAATGAATATACACATTCTACAAAAACGGATTCATTTTCAATGGCAACGACTCTCACACTCATTCAAACCAACGCCAGGTTGTTGTAGAACGCCTTGCAGAAAGCAAACGATGGGAAACATCTCATCCAAAGAATGGGTTATAAATATATTTTAACAACAAACTGGCGATTGCATCTTCACCATAGCCAGTTGGGTTCGCCAGCCAAGATATTATGATGAGAGGATGGATTGCAACGCCATCTGTTGTTGTGGATGCAACACCGACAAGGTCGAGGCCCAGGTAGCTGGTGGTAAGGTTTGTTGTAGTTGTCTCAGAAGATTAACCATTCGGCTTAGAGTTTGTTCGGTTGCTAGATGCTTACCACATAGAACCTATAGGAACAGTAACATTCCCTCAATGAGAAAAACAAATTGCAAACATAACCCACATTTAACATGCAAGAACATTTGATAATTTCCAGCATTGCTCTTATCTATTGACTATACAAATTCCTTTTAAGATCACAGGGAAATTATAAACCAAACCTCACGTACTTATTGAGAGTTGGCATGTTAGGTGAAGGGACTTGACATAAATAAAGTATGAGTCAGATGGGAAAATTCATTGCTAATTACCGTATAGTAAAATTAATGACAATATAGGATGCCCAGAGTTGAGACAGGGTAAATATCTTTGTGCATAAATTAATCCGAGTCCTAAAAATGTTGCATTAAAGTAGATAACCTTAAGGCCAAGGTTGCCACATGTCAAACTCTGGTATTCAAGAAGGATAGCAGTTCCCGAGTCAAGCTGGAAGCAAAATTTGGGGGACATTCTTGAATAAATAAATGTATTTGATTTTGCAGGTTATTGTTTCACTTCATTTCAATACTTGTCAAATGGCTACAAACTTGACTGTTGGATCAGATTGACAAAGCATCATGAAATCTAGACTTTTTGAGGAATAGCAATGAGATCAAAACAAAAAATTAGAAATTTATTCAAGTTCTACAATAGCAAGGTAGATGCATAAAATCAGAAAATCAGAAACTAACCTCAGCAAATACTGAAACAATCTTAGGAAGATACTGATTGTTGGGTCCCAAAAGTTCTCTATCTGACCTGTAGATGGATGATAAGGAGTTCATTATTAATGGTTGGCAATTGGTATAAGCACACAAAAGTATGGATAAACCAAAACCAAAAATTGAGGGGGAGAGAGAGAATGCCAGTCATTACCTCTCCACCATTGAACAAAGTTGTTCATGAACAGCTTTTGCTTCAATCAAGTCTCCTGTTATTGGCAAACAGTTTAACCATGCAGGAACAACCTGCCAAACAAGACACGTGTCAATCAAGAAGAATGCTGGAAAAAACACCAAACTCAAAAGCAAATCACATAATGGAAAACCTCTACATTGATTTTTAATGATCCAATAAAACAAGCCCTTTGTCTACACAACACAGCCATAAGGGTTTCAGTGAGCTTTGTTGCAAAAAATCAATTCATAGGTAGGACTGTCCTTCACTTTCTATTAGAAACAGACAGCATTCTCAGCAGCTCATCACATACAGATGATGGATGGGGATATGCCTAGGCAATGCAATATGCTTAATGACAAGACAGATGATTGAATACCTGAGCTGAATCTATACTGTCACGATGAAACTGGCAAATTTTCCCTAAAGCTGAAACAGCATTATCATATGCCATGACATTGTCTGGCTGCTTAGCATTAGGATGCCGTATTACAACATTAAGTCTTGATAAAGCCTCTGGAGAAAACAACTGGCAAATATCACTTTCATGAAATACGAAAGAAAATCAACTCATTTACTTCTGCTAGAGTAAAAAAAATTGACTCCTTAGGGATACAGACAAAATTTACCTCCAACTAGATGTTTAAACACAGAACCACCAACTTCTGCACAAACACCAAGCCCGTATACGGCTGCCTGAAAACAACCACACAATATGGATGGGAATATAGCCAATCTAAAGCAAACAACTACCAGATCATAGTTAGTGCAGACCTGCCGAACATCCGGATTGTCATCATTGCAAGCCTCCAATAAGAAAGGAAGATATGTATCATAATATCTGTCCATTCACATTGTAACAGTTGCATCAAACAAAAAATTCTAGATAATGATAACCAGTTCATAGGAGTGTGCGTGTGTGCTCTAGAAGCTTACTTAAGAGCCGCCTCGCGACATTGCTCCGCAACATCATCAAAAATGCAAATTGCAATCCTTCTCTCTTCAGCAGTCTTATCCTTGCCCTACATTCACTAAACATATCAGCCTAATAACTCAAGAATTAAAATAGCAGAACTATTCACAGCATTGTTGTTAGTCAGTTGCTTAAGGTATAAATTTTTGTTCATACAGCTGCACACCAAGAGAAAGCAATCATCTTTAGAATTTATGCCTTCGTGAAATAGAAATTTCAATCTGTCATAAGCACAGGTTTCAACAAGATCATGTCACCTTTCATCATGCAGAGCGGGTGGTGTTAATTAGTACTGATTGGTTATAGAAACATAAACATTCAGCGTTTTGCACTTTGAAATACAACCAAGTTTCAAGCCAAATTATTAGAGCTCTTTTCAACCCCATTATCATCCACTAAACAGCTACAGTAAGAAAGGGAATAATCTTCACCATTCCAATTCTCATATTGAACACAGAAACATGATATGCATAACATTTAGCCTTTCTATATTTTCTAAACTATAGCTGATGGAAGGAACTACAAAGAGATCTCACATACCAAAATTTTGGGCAACTTATATAAAGTAATACAAACAAAGAACCAAAAGAGATAAAGTATCAGGAGCTACTGGCACACAATCACCTTCTCATAGAAAAAAGATCTTGAGGAAAATATAGTAGCAAATATAAGATTCCCAAAGGCAAGGGAAGCTGATCGTGGCAGAAGACTTACCCACATGGGAGTAAGATAGGATGATAGCTCATCAAAGAAAGGCAAGAAAGAAGCTTTGAATGTTTTAATCAGAGTTCCCAAGATTTCACCAACCTGGAAATAAAATGTTATCCAACTAAGGAAAATAAAATTTAGAGATTATAGAGGAAAATCAGTTGACTTATAGTGATATATACTGACTTGGTCGAAAACTTCCTCCTCTTGCTCATTTTCCTCCTTGATCAACTCTCCCTCCTCTGCATCAAAGTCTTCAGCTTTGGCTCTCTCTGCTCTCTCTCTCTTGCGACTTGAGCTGGCAGTGATGACCAGTTTTATCTCATCCACAACAGATCGCACTTGACCTTCATCAACAAGCACTCCAGATATCTGGAAGAAGAAACAGAAGATTGAAAAATACATTCAGCAATGAACCTATTTTAACATACATGGATTGCAGGGGATTTCAAATGGATTGCAGCAGAGAAATGGACACCACAAGATTAAAAAAAATCACATTTCCTAATTTCCCCTTCACAAGTATCAAATGATTTTATATGACAGATTTCTTCGCAAACCACAAAACCATTGATCACTCTGTTAAGATGCCACACCTATGCAGAAGAATTCTGATTTTTATCCAGAATTTGATTCAGGATGACTGGATGAGTTACAAACCATGACCCAGTGAAAAAGCAAAGAAAGTGACATTACTAAAGTCAATAACAACTACAACAAACCTGCAAGCATTCATTTAAGGCATCCAGCATGCTTGCACAGATCTCAGTATCGGGTTCCTGCAATCAATTTTAAGAGTCAAGAATCTCATCGCTTTAAATAGAGATAATTATAAATGTACGGTTCTACAGACACTAGACAAATGAAAAGAAACACAGGTGACCTTGTGCAGTGCTTCAACCAGGGCTGGAATAATGTAGTCAGACAGCTGCTTTACATAAGACTCATTGCGACCCTGAGCAAGCCCTTTCTCGATAGCTAATTTTGCAGAACGCAGAAGTTCTGGCATGGCTGGCGAAGAAATTCAAAGATTCCAGTGAGTATTACCGACACCAGGAACCAAAGGAGAAGAAATGTGCATCATCAATTCAATACCTGAAACAGCTGCTTTCCTAACCTCTTCATGAAAATAAAATTTAAGAAGAGGTACCAAGGTTGGGGCAACCTGCATGTAGAACATCATTATATTAGTGTCATTGCACTTGAAAGTTGTAATAAGTAAATAATAGAACAATTGATAATATGTTGCACCAACAAACCTGATCAATCCATGGAAAGAATCCTTCCTTCAGCTCATCAGCGTAGCAACATAACATGTTACAAGCAGTAGCTTTTTCTTCCAGAACACTAGTCTTGATCCCAATTCTTTTGTCACCAAGGGTGATAGTCTCCATGCTATAACAGAAACAAATTTTTAGCAAGATGTGAACACGACTGCATGTGTGTTTGGGTGTCTAAATGCATGTGATCACAAGAGAAAGCACAGAAGCTACATTCATAAGAATTTGGCAATTGCTGTGCTTGAAATGCATCTTTCCCTATTGATCTAAGCAATTGGGCAAAGTACCACCAAGAAATTCATATATAACACTTTCGATGAGATCAAGTTCAAGGAAAAGTTTTACACCTTTCATCATCAGAATCATCAATGTCATTATCTGAATCTGCAGATGTAATGGTTACATCAGGCTTGAGTTGAGCAGACTGAAGCAAAGGTGGCATGACAACACTCATGTAAGGAAGAAAATCTTGTCCTAAACACTTGCAAAGTCTGGCCCATGCCTAAAACAGTATAGAGTAAAGATCGTGAGACAACAAAGTTCAAAAGAAGATGAAATTTAAGATATTTTCAACACAATTTTTAGCGATTGAAGCATACTTGTAGCATGTAACTTGTTGTTGGATCATCTGACTCCATCTGAGATACTTGCAATGACAGAAGTACATCCATAACCTGGAAAAAACATAAATATAGAAAGGCATGCCAAAATATAAGAACCAGACCTGGATATGGGTGGATACTTTAGTATACTGTGGTAACAAAACAGGTGATAAAAGAAACCAAGAGCAAACCATTGACACATTCTCCCCTATCCCATGGTCGACTGTAAGGGTACTCCATGAAAGACAATGGGATTCATCCAAGGAAACACTTCCAGGTTCCCAAGAAAAGGAAGAGTTGTATGTATGTAAAGAAACCTACCTGCTTGGCATCATCCCTAAACTTCTCTTTCCCCACTGCCATCCCAACTAGACTGATGCACTCCATGGATTTGGCACGAAGCATGCGGTTAGCTTTGTCATTTGCATTCACCAAGATAGTCTTCAAGTAAGGCATGACTGCATCATAGTATTTTTGGAAGTGCTCCTATAAAACCAGAGACTATTAGACCGAATCTTCCATTGCGTGAATGAAACTAAGAATCCAAGTGGATATAATACATTACCTGAGAGGAATCAGCAACTGATGCCAAAGCAGTCAACGCTCCCTCTTGCACCATTTGTTTTCCATTCTGCAACACATACATGGAATATAAAGACATACAAGAAATTTGTGTTTTTGCAAAAAAGTGAATTCGCATTAATATTTTGAAATTTTATTTTCTATTCTTCCATGAATATACCTGTAGAAGAACAAGCAATTTGCTCACTACTCCATCTAGGTACGGTGTTAAAATTTCTGGAGTACAATTCTCACTGAAGTTAAGCACAGCCGAAGCAGCATGTGCCTGTCAGAAAAGAATACGATGACTAATCAGTAACTGTAAAGAACAACAGCATAATCTTTGACTGTGTTCTTCCATATAAAATTAAATGTTAATGGATCCAAAGGAACCCCCTCCCCCACCCAACAAAAAGCGAAAATAAAAAATATGGAGTGCATACTGAAGTGCATGCATGAAAAACATGAAGCTGTGCATGCACACAATACACAGAACTGAACTATATATACATATAACTGTATAGCTGCTGGGAAAGTGACATGAGCTTAACTTGACCATAAGTTCACCATTAAAAGCTATTTGTAAGTATATTTCATAATTACTGTTGCTCAAGCTGAAAGGACCTTGCAACAAGAGCTATTGTAACAAGGAATGGACTTTAATGAAATCATCTGAAGCATATCTATTCTAGTCAAGATCCTGCATACGAAATTTAGAATTAATAACTTGAAAAGACACAAAGCAATGACCATAGCTAACCTGAACACGAGGATTCTGAAAATCATCCATGGCGGCTGCTAATGCAGGCAAAACTCTCTGATGGTATTGATTTTGCAAATCCGGACCCAAATCCGTGGACAACTGCCCAATTGCATTAATAGCTGCCCATCTCACACGGGGATGGGGGTCATAAAATGAATTTAGGACCATTGTAACTACTTGTTCCAGGTTTTTTAGCATTACCTACATCAACAAAACACAAAACATAATAACACCAAGAGACCCAATTCTTTCTAAGAAAAAAGAACTGCATATGTTTATAGTACAAACTAAAAACCCTATATAATTCCACTTCAAATTTTCCCACATCAAATAATCAGAGCATTAAGTGCTGTTAACTGAGTGGTTCTTACCAACATCCAATGCACAAAACACAAGGAAAACAAATGCATACAAATAATAGTACTGAATTGCATAATAAAACTTAAATAACTGGCCATTGGCAATACGACTATACATTACTGGAAAAAAAAGAACTGGATAACATCGGCAAATGCAATTAATTCCTTCAAATTCAACACAACAAAACCAAATGAACACATTCAATGGTTAAAATTTTAAAAAAAAACCTTATAGTGATGTACTATATAGCTACAAATAACTCAAATAGAAAGAAACAAAATCATTCTTGTATCTTGGAACATCCTTCAAATTCAAATGCGTATATATAAAGTAAAAATCAAACAGCATAACACTGAAACATTAATCACAAGTCACAGACAAGAGAATATAGTCATCAATTCTATGTACCTTAGAGCACCCTTCAGCAATCTGAGCCAATGCAATAAGAGCAGCATGATGTTTCTGCCACTCAGGAGCAGCCAAATACGCAGGCAATTGTTCCGAAGCAACAGGAACAATAGTATTCCCACCCAAAGAAATGGCCAACCTATCCAAACACTCTTGCCCCACGCTATAATTACTTGTTTCCCCCGCATCTTCATCCTCATTCTCCGCACTATGCCATGCCGGATCATCCTCAATATCCAACAACATCCTCATCAGTATCCCGAACAATCTACTGATAAACTGCGGTAACTTCCTCATCATCCCCGGTGCCCTCTCCCTAGCTTCCGCCAATGTAATCACAAACTCAATAGCCAAATGCCTAGTTCCTTCCTCCAAACTCTCCGCCTCCGCAATTTGCAACATTGAACCCACGACATCCACCAACTGCCTCCTCAAAAACCTGGGCTCCGTCCCCGCCAACTCAATCAACAACTCCAACGCCTCCTGAGCAGTCGCCTCATTCCCATTATTTAAAGCCTCCGTTAAAGTCCTTATCATCGACGGCAACAAATCCTGAAATCGATCTCTATCGGACGAATTATCCAAACACTGAATAAAATTAATCACAGCATTCAAGGCCGCGATTTTGACATCGAAATTCGTGCTCGACCCCAAACACTGCAGAAAAACCCCGTGCAACTCCTTGATAAAGGGAATCAAACTCTCTCCGATATACTGAGACAGCTGCGCGAAGATCAAAAACGCAGATTCCTGCAACTTGACGGAATCTGACGTCACACACTGAAACATAAACGGCAAAAGCTCAGGCCAGCCATTTTCGGGCAAAATCCCGGAAGCAAGCTCAGAAACAGTGTCGCACAACTTCTTGGTGTTCGATTTAACAGACTCTTGCTGTAGACAGGCGAGGAGGATCGATTTGAGAGAGGACTGAGTTTGCGGAGAGAGTCGCGGCCAGAGGTACGAGTCATCGCGAGTGAGGAGTTTACGGAGGAGGACAGCGGACATAGCACGAGCGTCGAGGTGAGGAGAGAACTGAAGGAGGTGAGCGAGTTTTAGACAGAGCGAGTTTGGATCGTGTTGTTTGGCGAGGTTGAAGATGAGCTCCGCTTGAGATCGAGTTTCGTTGGATGATGACATGAGCGAAGAGATTAGGGTTTCGAATTGCGAAGGATCGCCCCCAAGGACTGCCGCGAGTTGCGCTTGCTGGAGTTGAGTTGACTCGTCCATGGTGGCCGAAGATTAGATTTTGTTGCTGCGGCTGCGGCGCTGGTTGTGGCGGCTAGGTTTTTTGGGGTTTAGGGATTGTAGAGGGAGGGAGGGAGGGAGGGAGGGAGTGACAGGGAGAGTGTTTTTTGTGTGCGTGTGTGTTCTCTCTACGGGTATATGTGGGGAGATAGAGAGGGTGGGAGGAAAGGAGTGGGAAAGGGAGAGGGGATAATAAGAAGGGGAGGGGAGGGGAGGGGACTAGGGCAAAGTAGGAGAGAGAAAGAATGGTGGGAAGGGGATTAGCTGGAATTTGGGTTAAATGATTAATGGGCTGCCCCATTTTATTTTATTTTATTTTTGTGAATTGTTTTTTTATTATTATTTCATTTTTAAGTTAGATTTTGGAGGGAAAGATGAAGATGATTTTAACCACTAGCCACTAGGGTATTTCTACTAGATTTCATTAAATTATATTAAATCAAATTAAATTACTTCTTGACGAGCTTGGTCATTTGGATGATTTGCTTTTAAAAAATAAAACTTTGATATTTGTTGGTTTTAAGTATTATTAAAAAAGATTTCACAATTAAATTAATTTTTAATTCAAGAATATTTTATAGGAGATCTAAAGCATTTCAGGAATAACAATATTTAATTAAGAATGATAAAAAAATAAAAAGAATAGTGAGAACAAAAATTATAACTGGATTAATAATAATAGTAATAGTAATAGTATATACACTTACTAATTTAAAACACTTAACTCTCAATTATACAAGTGTATAAGAAGAGGAAGAATACATACATGGTATGTATAGCGTATAGCAGCAGTATTATAGTGAGGAGATCTAATCTGAATTATTTGCGGGTCCTTGTCTTTAGGGCGTTGGTGTTGCGTACTGTAAGAGAATACAATACAATATTAGAGAGGGGAGGGGAGGGGATTAACTGAGGAGTGGCCGTGTGTGTGCTAGTCCAGGGAGGTGGGTGACCCCGCCATGGATTTCATACCCATCACGCACGTTTTAGTTTTATTCTCTCGTTGCTTTAGCGTTCGCAGGTCGATATGTGTGCTTACCAATATTATAACGCGCTGTGTCGTGAGCAGGTCAAAAAAAAAATAATTGAAAAAAAAAAATCAAGTACTTCTCTTTAATATTGTTAGCCCAACAAGTTAATTTTAAGATCACTCGTCTAATTTCATGATTATATATAATTTTAAATAAATTATGTAAAAGTTATCTTGATACAGTAAACTTGGTGTGTATAAAAAAACATAGTTTTAATGTGATAAAAAAAATCTAATATGAAAATAATGATATATATATACATATATATATATATATCATTATTTTCATATGTATATATATATATGTATATATATATATATATATATATATATATTAGATCCAACCAGCTTAATTTAAAATAACAGCTAAAACCATGAGTGGATTTAAAAAATATATATTTTAAGATAATATATTTTATTTAATATTAAAACGATTTACATGCTGGATTAATTAACATTAGCTTCCCTTTCGATGAAAAAAGCAATGCAAACAATGAAGGTGGATTGGAAATTCAACAAGCAGACGACTGCCTCCCTCTCCTCCTCTTTGAAAACGTAATATAAAAATATATAAATTGTGAACGAGTAAGAACCAAAACACAAGTGAGGGCTTGTCCGGAGAAGACAAATACGTTAATTATTGATCAGAACCAAAACATTAGATGTGTTGTCGATCAGAAGTTTGACCAATAGTAACAACGGAGGAGTACTTACTACTCAGTATTCACCATCTTGTGTTTCGTCGATAACGTCTGTCGATTTCCCGCTTCTGCAGTTCCGCTTTCTTTGACTTTTGCATCTCGTCAATGTCGACTCCGTTAGAGCAGTCCGGTGGGAGAGAAGAAGGAGCGCACGACGACGAGTAATAATTAATGCAGTCGTATCACAATCTGCGCGCACAGTAATTGATGATAGGTAGGGTTTTCTAACCTCCTGGGGTGATCAGAGGAGAGGCAAGGGTTAGAGGTTACACACACAAATACAGGGTCTCCTTTCTATTTATACACAAAGACGCGCAAGTGCTTAATTCCCATCAGAAATCAATCGAGCTCGGAATAAGATATATTCAAAAGTTTTTAATTAACTCCACGTACGCACGCACAGCGCTCCAGGCTCCAGCACAGTATATATATATACACTGCTTACGGTTACAGCGAAAGGCACGTTGAGCATATACGTACGTACATGCCCTGATTCTTACCGGCAAATTTATATCAACAAGATTTATTATTGTAGCACAGCCCAGTTGTAAATTATTTTCCACCCACGACTTATAAGATAATCCCATTTGAAAGGGCCTTGTGATCATGTTTCAAGCTTTTTCAGGCACCCTGCGACGAGAGCCTCTCGTAGTGTTCTATAGTTCTTTTCATGTCTTCATTTTCTTTTAGAACCTTAATCATGTTTGAGATGTAACTGGCGTCGGTATCTTTCAATAGACACTTGGTCACTTCATTTTCAACCCTCAGGTATTTGATTTCTTGCTGCAGCTCATCATATGTGGTCTCATCTGGCTGCCAGAAAGAAAAACACAGACAAAGAATTGAAGAGTTAATTTTATGGGCTCAGTTCCTTCTCTATACTGAAATCCATTTGAACAACAGTTGATAAAAAAAAAAATTACCCTTGGTTCAATCGAATTCAGCTGCTTTGTAAGTTGGATGATTTCTTGCTGGAGTTTTTGGACAGTGGACTTTAAATTTTCATTTTCAACCATGGTCATGGCCAGCTTGATCTTGGTTTCTACCACTGCTTTCTGCATGATAGATAAAGAAAACAGAGTAGATTGTTAGGCTCAAAGTCTGCCTCGCTTACAGAGTCTCCATGTCTGATCTCTAACTAGGTATTTACAGCAGCTGATTTGTTCCAAGGAAAAAAAAAAAAAAGGGGGGGACTAACCTCAAATTAGTCCCCGAGGACTTAATTGAAAATATTATGAATCTTTGAGGAGTTAATTGTGAAACATTTTAAGGTCTCAATTGAAACCTCCATTAGCAGTGGAGTTGATTAGAAGTTTTGTCAATAGTAACAATGGAGGAGTCCTTGGTATTTACCTTCTTCTTCTGTCGGTAACGTCTGTCAATTTCCCGCTTCTTTTGCTTCTGCATTCCCGTTTTCTCTGGCTTTTGCATTTCGTCAATGCCACCTCCGTTGGAGCGGTCAGGCAGGAAGTAGCACACGACGGAGAGTGGAGGGGCAGGGAGGGGCAGCTTCTAATTAGCTAACATCTGCACCCCCCTTAGCACGGCCACACACACATATATATAATGATTTTATTTTATCTATTTATTCCATGGAATCACCGCCCATTGCTATGCCCTTGCCCTCCTCCACCTATACCTGTCGTCCGATTCCAAGAAGGGGGGAATCAATTTGTCCTCATATGCATATTAAAAATTGTCCTTATGGATAGCATCTTTTCTCGAGCTTGTCCTCATGGATAATATCTTTTCTTCAGCCTTGTCCTTATGGATACAAAGAAGAAGAAGAATGAGATAATTTATAAGAATCCGGCTTACATTGTTCTCACGAAAGAAGTTGATAATTTTTAAAGGTTAAGCAATTAAATATAAAAATTGAGTCTTTCGTTAGAACAATGTAAAAATTATCAACTTCAAACATTGGAGAAAAAACTAAAAATTGAGGTGGGCAACAGTATGAAAATTCTGGAAAAACAGTACAAAAAACTCTTTTCACAATCTACTTTTTATAGTGAATTTTAAAATCAAAACTAATAAAAATTAATTTTAATTATATCATAATAAATTTTTTTCATAATCAACTTTAATTACATGCCATAATACCAGAATTTATCCCAACAATCTTGATTTTAAAGAGCTGCAGAAAACATCCATGTTCAACAAAAACCAATTCTAGAAAAATAAAACTGATGAAGCTGCTCAGATTTAATCTATGAGCTAGAGAAAATAATTATTTATTGACTAGACCTAATCCCATAATTAAGGTGAGAATAATATTTTTTTAGCTCAAAAAATTATTTTATTTTAAACCATAGGCCAAGCTCGAAATCTAGGCCCAGGGCTAGAGTCAAGCATGATCTTATGTGCATGTGAGTTTTAGCTCAAAACTCACTCTGTTAAGGCTCTCTTTTTTAAAAAAATTTGAGTATATTTTAAGTTTAATTTTAACTTTTTTATATTTTTACTATACAAATAACAAGTAAAACTTATTTCTTTTTCAAGTGAGATGTAAATTTTTAAAGGGTTTTCAGATTTTTCAAAACATTTTAACCAAAAGTTATTTAAAATTAATTTTTCATTAACCTATAATTTTTATTTGAATTATATTAATACTTTATGTTAAAACATTCATGTTGTAGATTAAATTTCAACAAAATCTCAACTCTAAGAGTAAACCCACTTTTAATTTGGTCAGAAAAATATGCATATTATATTAACTAAGTTTTAAATAAATTGTCAACAATTTTATATCACTAATATATCCGGAGGCTAGTGGCTATGGAGAGTACGTACGTAGTTACCATATGGTAGTTTTAGAAAACCTACATCTTATATATATGTTTATTTCGTTCCCTTATCATTGAGTTTTAGATGACACGTCATGTGTTAATTATAATGGCTCTTATTGAAACGTAATTAATTTGCCAGATGAATTATGGATTGGATTTCAAATTTCAACCTTTAAGGCAGCATCAAATTTAGGTTTTGAGTTTTAAATTAAGTTTCCCAATAATTTAGTTATTACAAGCAAGTATCAATTGAGTTGAAGACTCTCTTGTGCTGCTTTAATTGTGGCAAATACAATCTAAATATATATTAATGTTCAACGGCAACTGGTTAATTCATCATTGACCAATTCTAGCCACATCGAAGAAAACCTGTTCCAACAGGCCTGCCTCGTTGTGTTCTAACTGCATGTGCTAAGATTTCCCTCTCCTGCTTCGTTCCTACTCGAATCAGGTCTTCCTTCTCTTTGTTCTGAAGGGTAGGAGCGTTTGGAGTGTAAAAAAGCCTAACGTAAATTCATGGCGTTGGAGAAAATTACTGAAAATAAGGAATTTTATAGCAATTTGAGCATTGTTTGGTGAAGCATTGTGCAATTTGTTAATTTTATATACACATAGTGCTGACAGCCAAATCTAATATTTCTTCTGGTGAAGACAACAGTCTAAATATGTATATTCCATTTAATATTCAAGGGGAAAGAGATATATAGGTTAGCTTGATTTAGGATTGATCTGCCGAGCTAGATCAGGTTTAATTAACAAAGTGAGTATAAACTGCTTAGGGTTATAGGAAAAAAAAAGCTAATAAATGATTGGACCTGTGCACACACGTCCTCCTTACCAGCAAAAATAATATCTACACAATGCATTGCAGCACAGCTCAGTAACTCCACGTACAACTTGCAAGAGATCCCATTCGAAGTTTGAACAGGTCTCGTCGTGCATGTTTCAAGCTTTTCAGTCACCCCGCAAAGATGGTCTCGTAGAGCTCTATTGTTCTTTTCATCTCTTTTTGAGATGTTAATGGAGATGGGATCATTAAACAACAGACACTTGATCATTTCATTTTCAATCCTCAGGTATTCGATCTCATGCTCAGCATACAATAGTGTCTCGGGCTGCCATAAAAAGAACAACAAGAAGAAAAGGAATTAAAAGTAGTAGGCTGGGTTTTAATTCTATCGGCATAGTTCCTTCTCTTCACTGAGATCCATTCCCAATAACAGTTGATCAAAAACTTAAAATAAGGAAGAATTACCCTTTGCTCAATCGAATTCAGCAGCCGTGTAAGTCGGATGATTTCTTGCTGGAGTTTTTCGATCGACATTGGACTTTAATTTTTCATTTTCAATCACGGTCATGGCCACTAGCTTGTTTGCGGTCTCTACCACTGCTTTCTGCATGATTAATAAAGAAAACAGAGGAGGTTGTACTTAGCTTCAAAGTCTGTATTGTTTACAGAGTCCGTGTCTCTATGACTAGGTATCTACAGCTCAGGATTTTAGCAGCCCTTTTCAATGAATTGAAACCTAGCAGTTGATTTGATCGAAGGAAAACAAAACAAAAAAGGGCAAACCTCAAATTACTCCCTGAGGACTTCATTGAAAATTAACGTCGACGTTTTCTACTTTTCTCATGCATGAATGTACACAGTTTCAACGGAATACACTTTCACACATATCAATGGGGACTAAATTGAAAGTTTTGTTAATATTTGATGACTTAATTGTGAAATATTTTAAGGTCTCAAATCAAAACCTCCATAAGCTGTGGAGTCGATTGGAAGTTTGGCAAATAGTAACAATGGAGTATTTACCATATATATATATATATATATATAGATACATACATGGACATACATACATGGACATATTAGATATGATGCACGGAAGAACGACCACTTTTAAGAGCCTGCTAATTCGAGATTTACATTCAATCCTATATTTACATATGTATTTGAAAATATTAATTAACAATACTTTAAAAGCATGAAAAAAGTACTGTTAACTTCCCTCACACTTTTTATTTTCATTGTACTTATATATATTATAATTATAATAATAATAATAATATATACTAAAATACTTTAAGCTGTCTTTTTTTTTTTTATGTCTTTACGGGGTTTTTTTTACATGTTTTTTTTTTGTTTTTTTACCCAAAATTGACTTCTTCTTCTTTTTTCTTGTTTTTTTTAATTTTTTTTGTTTTTTTTTTCAAAATTATATTTGCTAATTTTTTTAAATATTGAACTGGTTAAGAATTTAGCTATGTAGTTTTTTCTCTTTAAAATATTGTGGATTGCTATAATATTTCCCTACATGTTTTTTTCTTTTTATGATTTTTTTTCTTTTTTTTTATATTGAGTTAGTTGAGAATTTAGTTTCGTAGTTTTTTTTTAAAATAAAACACTATGGATTGCTATAGTGTTTTCCTTACATGGTTTTTGTTTTGCTGCAGTGTTTCCCCATATTTTTTTAAATTATCTTTGCCGAATTTTTTTTTGATATTGAGCTGGTTGAGAATTTAGCTTTAGCTTTCCTCACATGTTTTTTTTTTCTTTTTTTTCCAAAATTGTCTCTTTTTTTTTACATTTTATTTTTTTTTGTTTTGTTTTTTCAAAATTATTTTTGTTGATTTTATTTTTTTATTATTGAGATGGTTGAGAATTTAATTTTTTAGTTTTTTCTTTAAAACACTATAGATTGCTACAGTGTTTCTCCACATGGTTTTTTTTAATGATTTTTTTTAGAATTATCTTTGTCGATTTTATTTTTTTCATATTAAGCTGATTGAGAATTTAGTTTTGTAGTTTTTTAAAACACCGTAGATTACTACAGTGTTTTCCTGCATGATTTTTGCCTTACTACAGTGTTTCCCCACATGTTTTTTTATCAATTTTTTTCCAAAATTTTCTTTATCGAATTTATTTTTTTTATACTGAGCTGGTTGAAAATTTAGCTTTGTGGTTTTTTTTTCTTTAAAACACCGTTGATTGCTATAATGTTGATTTTATTTTTTTGAATATTGAGCTGGTTGAGAATTACAATTGTATATTTTCTCATAAAACACTATAGATTGCTACATTATTTTCTTAAATGATTTTAATATCGAGCTGGTTGATAATTTAACTTTAACTTTCCTCACATGTTTTTTTTCTTTTTTTTAATTATTTTTTTTCAAAATTGTCTTCTTTTTTTCTTGTTTTTTTATGTTTTTTTTAGAATTGTTTTTGCTGATTTTTTTTTTAATATTAAGCTGGTTTTAAAATTTAGCTTTGTAGTTTTTTCATTGAAAATATTGTGGATTGCAACAGTTTTTCTTTATATGATTTTTTTCACAAATCCACGGCAACACACAAGCATGCCACAAACCCATGACATCACGCGGGTATGACATCTAGTATATGGTAAAATTCAAATTAGAAATGTCCTTTTTTGCTATTTAATTTATCATTTGACTATTGGTTGTTTCCTTGAGGCTCACTTACTATACCTTCTTGTTTTGTTGGGCAACACTTGTCAATTTCCCGCTTCTTGTGCTTCTGCAATTATATTTTATTTAAGGGGGTGTTTAAGATTGTAAAATCAAGTTATTTTTTAAAGTGTTTTTCACTCAAAAGTATATTAAAATAACATGTTTTTTTAAAATTATTTTTAACATTAGCACATTAAAATAATCTGAAAAAAATAATAATTTGAAGTAAAGAATTTTTTTAAAATCGTTTTTTTGTATTCTAGTTTTTTTTTGTCATGGGCTGGGCTAGTATTTAGGTGGGCCGACTTTTCCAACTTTAAAACTAATAGCTGGCCACAGTTAAAAAAAAACTAAACTTTAGGTGGATCGAATTTGGGTAATATTTGCTAAATTGGTTGCCCGTACAAGACACTCTTCATAAGATAGTGAAGTGTATATATATAGTGTTCGGCGTTTAGTATTTTCACTAATTTATAAGGAACACCAAACTTTTTAAGAATGATAGAGCAGGTTAATATATATATATATAAATCTTTATTCGCAGTTTTCTATGCAAATTGAATTGTATCATTGTTTTAAAATTTAGATTAAATTCAAGATTTAAATTAGTTTGAATTGAAAAAATTAAAGAAAAAAAAACTTGATTGACCTAGGGAAAACCTAGGTTAATTTAGTTAATCTAAGTTGGACCGGTTAAAACCGGGCTATTAACCCATTAACTTTTTTAATTATTTTTTTTTTGTTGAAAAACATTAATTTTTTTGCATTCAAGTCGTTTTACCCACATTTTTTCTAATAGGTCCTACGTGTTCAAGTAGCTAGATTGTTCTCCACAAACACACACATGTATATGTGTATCTGATTCTGATTGGAACTTCCCTTTTTCATTCTATTGATCATCGACGACATGCAATAATGCTCCCTTTTTCAAATATATTTCTGATAATATTTCATTAAGCCAATCAATCTTGATTTTCATAGTGCAACAGGATTGATTAAAGAAGATAGTTTTGAAGATTAAAAATAGAAAAATTAATAATTCAGATGAGAAGATGCGAGTTTCCCAGCCGTTTTCCAATTTTCTTTCTTCTCCTCTCGATCTCAATGGATAAGGCAAGATGGGCGAGTTCATGCCATCAATTAGCCTCATGGTGATAGGGAGGCATATGTACGTACTTTTGTTTTGTTTTTGAAGCTTTCTTTCGTGCCACGCACCTTGCTTTTCCAGAAGGGTAGCGAAGTAGATTGTCTTGTTTCTCAGGAATTTTTAAAAAAAGCAGATCACAAATATCAACTTCAACAGTATTTTCTTGCTGCATAAAAATCCTGATCATCTCTTTTAAAATCTGGCTAGCAATGGTGTCCTGATCAGGTGGGCTCAGCATCACAGCACTACCTTCGTTTGCTACGGACAAACAAACATTTACTACAATGTAAAAACAGACACTAAATTGTGTATTTGCGGCAAGAGTCACTGTAGCAAAACACAAAGGAGAAGTCAGAAGAGTTTCTATCAAGAGCTGAGCTCCTAATAAAGATGAGTGTCCGAGTGAACTTCTTCCATGAATTGCGTTTTGTGGCCATTCCTTTCCTGCTGCTTGTTGAACTACGTACTAATCACATTCCCACAAGCGAGCGAGAGTGGATCCACTCTCTCTCATCAGCACTCTCAAGTCTCACGACATCATGGGGGAAAAAACTAGGATTTATTTTTCAAAAAGCATCCTCTCTCTCTCTCTCTCTCTCTCTCTCTCTTCACTGTTTCTCTCCAATAAATGAAACCCACTTGCCTTGCTGTGATTAGTCAGAGGAAATGTCATGTAGTGGAGCTTAATTAATTTAATTAAGCCTTTATTAATTTATAGCACTGGCAATTTAAATTAATTTCTATATATTTATTTTTTTACAGTCCAAGGGATACATTTAAATTTCCTCAAGAATTTATATAATCATGGGCATGTTGAGAGCGAATTAATAGTCTCCATGCATTTCTTAAATCTTTATCCATTCATAATTCATTATTATTAAAATGAGAGCTTTTGACCTCTCTTTAGACTCATATATTGAAGCTCCAAATCTAATTACCCTCATGATTAATTAATAATTTCCACAAATTAATAAGTCGTAAAATACATTTATTCCTTTTCTTTTCTTCAATAATTAATTAATATTAGAAATAAATGAGGTTGGAATCTATTCTATAAATTTCACAAGATAAGTCGCGCAGTTTAATCGAATAAAATATTTTAATCTTAATAATTACAACCGATGTCAAAATTATAAATCTCCATG
>Ga0325405_1000273_pt1 | contig 48603 bp, 28 predicted proteins | sample PopdelMetagenome_21_FD_205663 | JGI IMG/M metagenome (GOLD analysis project Ga0325405, IMG submission 205663) | Populus deltoides microbial communities from Bellville, Georgia, United States - Xylem-Control-R2 | ecosystem: Host-associated > Plants > Phyllosphere > Stem > Wood/Secondary xylem...
GCCCCCCCCCCCCCCCCCCCCCCCCCCCCCCCCCCCCCCCCCCCCCCCCCCCCCCCCCCCCCCCCCCCCCCCCCCCCCCCCCCCCCCCCCCCGGCGGGCCTGAGAATTGAATCAAATATATTGATCCTTTAAGAACAAGTATCTATTAAGAACAAGTATCTACAAAGTTTTGTTGAAGCATCGACTTGCATATATTAAACACTCCACGCAGCTTACCATCCTCCTGACAGACCAAGGTTATTGTCATGGGAATTCATTTCATGTAGTTGTTGGCAACCACACGTTTACTTGTCCCCGCCTCCAAACATGCCCATCATGTCTTTTGCTGATCCCATTTGCTTCATTAAGTTTTGCAAGCCACCCATGCCACCAATCTGCTTCAGCATCTGTGGAGGGAGGACTTTGCTCATGTGCTGTGCATTCATGTTTCTAGACAGGGAACTCATCTCACCCTTCTTCGGAATCTTAAGCCCCTTCATTTTGCTCCAGACTTTAGCAAGTCGCTTGTACTCTTCCAACATTTCCATTACATCTCTAATTGGACGGCCAGCACCCCGTGCTATCCTCATCATACGTGAGTCATTCAAGAGCTTTGGATTTGAACTATCCAACTCTGCATCACATCCGTGACAAATAGATATCAGCAAAAGTACCAAATAACTTCATTCAAGAAAGTATGTTTTGTATATCCATGAGGCAATGCAATGCTCTAAATGTGAATTTGTCAAGTAGCACCCACTCACCTTCATTAGTCATTGAATCCATCATGGTCATGTACCGCTTAATCTTAGCCTGGCTTTCCTTTTCATGACCTTTTGGCATTAATTCAGCACTAAACCCAGGAAGCATTGAAAATACCTACAGAAGGTGACCCGAATAGTATTAAAGTGAAAGTCACAACCCAAAATAGGGATGGGGAAGAAAGGTGATGGGACAGTAAATAAATAAAAAATTCAGTCAAGATGTAAACAGTAAAATCAGTACTCTAGAGATTTCATTACCTAAGTCGAGGCCATAGTTTACTACTTCCTTTGCCAAATTCACAACATTTCAGCAAACAGAAAATTCACAAAAAAAACTATAAAATGTTAATCGGTGACAGATTGTAAGCTATCTTAGTCTACCATACTTTCTCAGTTATCTTCTCCTTGTCTGCCATACTTCCTCACTCATCTTCTCCTTTCTCTCTCATAGGCATTATTGTCCTCCCTCATAATTTCTGTCATTTTTCATCTTGTTCACTTTCCGAGGTATTCTTGACAAAAGGTATTCTTGTTAAACAAGATGTTAAAATATGCTGACAACAAATTAATTGGACCTGTATCTAAGCTAGGCAAAATATTTGAAATGACCATATGAATCGCTATGATGTTAAAATATGTGTTAGATTCTGGTACAACTCGTATCATCTTGAGAACCATCTGTTATGAAATATGAGGGTGTTGATGTGCATCATGATGACCAGAGACAAACAATGGGAAAAGCTCGCTTATTAATGGTGGGTTCATCTTATTGACTTCTGATAGATCTCTTTTCAGTCTACTCCAATTCTCATATTCTAAATGCAGGAGATTGTAACGCAAAAAAGTCAAAAATGATAACAGTATCTGATCACAATCCATATTTTACAGTTGCATGAACCTTCTATTAAAAGTGTCTTCCAATTTTTATTTAAGTGAAATTGGCAAAGGTGGGACTCAAACTTGAGACCTCGCCCTACCTGCTTGTGCAGGAATACCACTAAGCTACAAGCTCACAGGTTAACCTTTTATTTTATTTCATTTATTCTTATAAGTAATTAGTGATCCACAAAATTTGAATTTTCCGGTGCAATGAATTAGTTGACCAGGTAACCCTTAGGACCATCCTAGGCAAGGAAATATTCATGTCACTTCTCGCTTTTCATTTGAAATTTAAGAGCCAATTAACAGCCAATACTATTGACTATGAGTTTCTCTAACGGCACCAGTTCCTTCAAAATTAAATGAATTAAGCATCCATAATTATTCCTGTTGAAATTGTTGTGTGAGGTAAAATCCTAACAAGCTCTGATAAGCAATCACGAGTATCCAACTTACAAATTCCTTAAATTAATACATATATAAATTCAGAAGGTATTTGCAGATTCACTCAGGAGCAACTTCAAGGTTTAATTTGACACAGGAAAAATGATCCATATTCCCAGGAAACTTATCATCTCTCTTCCTCATTTGAATGGTAAGCAGATGAAATTAGGGAGGTTAAACAGTTTTTCCACCTAAGTCTATCACTAAATAAACAAATTAAATGCCTTGTACTTCCATTCTGTATCAACTGCCAATGCCATCAATTCCTCCTCAAGAGGAAAGAAAAAAACTCATGTTTTACTAAAGCCTTGCATGATAATTAGCAACTATCTGCATGCTGAAACAAGAAAAAGCTAAGAAGAAGAAGAAGATAGAAAATCCATGTTTAGGAATTAACAAAAGATCACGGAAACTCTCTCCAAAGATGTTGATTTTCTCTAAACACATGCAGTGCCAATAGGTATGCAACTGTCTATAAACTAGCACACTTATTATCAGTCACAAGGAAGTTCTGATCAAAATTATTGTTTTTTTCCCTACCATACACACACATTCGAGATGAATACTTGAAGTAGAACACTCTCTAACAGAGATTCAATAAACAAAATAGTGAGTAGAGAACCTGGCCAATGGGACCCATTTTTAGTAGATTCTGGAATTGCTCATACATAATCCTTAAGGTAAAGTTCCCTTCTGACAGCTTTTGTAGAAGCTCGGGCTGTTGATCCATGGGAACAACCTCATGAATTTTGTCCATGAATCCAGACCAGTCACCCATGCCTAATTGGAAGATCATAATAATGTGAACACTACGGGCATCAAAAACAATCATACAAATTTCAGAGGTAAGTAGAACATCAAAGCAAAGGTGTCAAACTGAAAGAAGTGGATACCTAAAAGGCGACTAACAAAAGGTTTAACATCAAAGACTTCGAACTCGTCCATATGCTCTCCAGTACCAATAAAAATGACAGGACTCTTAGTTGCTGCAACTCTGCACATGGTTTGTAAACCAGAAATCAAAATAAATGCCTTAAGCAAGAGGAAGTTTTGGTACACTAGAACAACTGCCAGATTACTCACGCACTAAGCGCACCACCACCCTTTGCATGACCATCCATTTTAGTAATAATCACAGCTCCAACTGCAACCATTTGCTTAAAAGCTTGAGCTTGATCAAATGCAGCTTGACCAATACTGCTATCCATAACAAATATAATAAGATCCGGTTTCTGGAAGACACGGAATGAAACGGGATCAAATTTCAGTGCAATAACAATCAATAACATGCAAAACAACTAATAAGAGAATAACAGACAGTTGCTTCTGAAACTTGACGCATTTCTTCAAAAAGTGCAGCTTCCTGTTTATGCCGTCCGCTTGTATCAACAATTATAAGATCACAATTTTCCTTCTTAAATGTTTCTACACCTTCCTCAGCTATTTTTACAGGATCCGATTCCGTATAGCTGTATCAACAACAAGAAGTCAATAATTGATCGCATAACAGAAAACCCATTTTTTTATTCTCCTCCACTTAAAAATCACTTACCTTCCATAAAATGGAATTTTAGCTTTAGTTGCATTCTGCTTTAACTGATCAAATGCACCAGCTCTAAACGTATCAGCGCAAACGAGGGCGGGTTTCCATCCTTTTTTCTGATGATAATAAGCGTATTTTGTACAGGTAGTCGTTTTTCCAGACCCTAAACAATTAAATTCCATTAGATGTTTTCTCTAAATAAATATCATAAATCCAAGAGCACAGAAATTGAAATGAAAGTTTTATTATTATCTAAAATAAATTACCTTGTAAACCTACAAACATAACAACACTAGTTTTCCCCTTCTTTGGGGTAAATGAGGGCTTCCCTGGGTCCAAAATCTTGCAGAGCTCATTAAATATCGCCTAAAAATATTGAACTCGTTAAATTTAAAGTTAAATAAAATTGTGTTTATTTTTTGAAAAATAATAGAATAAAAGATAATTACTTGTTGGATGATTCTGCGCTTGTTGTGACCGGCAGCGAGATCGTCGAGATTGACGATTTTCTTGATATTAGTTTGCATGTCGCGAACAAGCTTGAATTGGACATCGGATTGAAGAAGCGCGCGAGTGATCTCGTTCAAGCAGTCGTTTAATGCTTTCTCGTCGATGATTGTTGCATTGCTCATTTGCTGGATTGCTCGGGATATGCTCCCTCCTAACTGCGCCAACACCATTTTTGCTTTCTTTTTTCAGTTCCACAGGTTCAATTTTTTTTATTGGAGGAGACGGATGGGATGATTTTGGAGATTAGGGTTTCTCTTTTGTGAATTTCAGAGAAAGCAAGAGGGATGGATGGAAAGAGTGAATTTGTTTGGGTTTTTTTTTCTGTCTTAATGAAAAGACGAGTTTGTACAGTAATATATTAATGAATTGATTTGAAGAAAAAAACAAAATGAAAAATACGGTATCACCGTGAACACTTCAACTTACTTTTCATGAAAATTTAAATATATTTTTTTTATTTTTTTAAATTATTTTAATTTGTTAATATTAAAAATAAATTTTAAAAAATAAAAAATATATTATTTTAATATATAAAAAATATTTTAAAAAACAATTAATATTACACTCTCAAACATTCTAGATCTAATTCCAGCAATACAATAACTCATAACTCCCTTAAAATTCTAAAACAAATTTATATTATGTTAAATTTATTTGGATTAATTTATTTAGAGTGTGTTGGTTTTTTTATTTAAAAATTATTTTTATGATTTTATATTATATTGATTTTAAAAATAAATTTTGAAATATAAAAATTACATATTATTATATTATTAAGTAAAAATATATATTAAAAAATTATTACTACTATAATATAGAATATAGCTTGATATTTTGTAGCTGACAAGGTAGGAGTCATGCATGGACTCAGTTTCTATTCTAACTTGTTGTAAATTGTGTTTTTTTAATTTTAAAAATTCTTTTGTTAAAATTTATTTTTTATATATATTTTAAATTATTTTAACATGTTAATTTTAAAAAATAATTTTTAAAAAATAAAAAATATTATTTTAATATATTTATAAATTAAAAATATATTAACTCATAATTATTATTACAATCCCAAATAAATTATCCTCTCATCTGACTTTCCTTAGAAAGATCGACGGAGTGTTTAATGAATCGGACGGTGACTGAAAAAGGAGTGCGATCGCGTCAAGACTCCTCGGGGATTTGCTCAAAAATCAGTGTTTGTATCCATGCTAGAAATTTTCTATCAAAAATTTGAGTGTCTCTCTTCGGTGGGTTTTCTTGTATTTTGTAATAAAAGAAGGAAATATATTTTGTGGGTAAATGATTTAATCTATTATTTATCTAATCATAACAATCTCCTATATTTCTCTACATTTTTAATTGTTAAAAAAATCACATAACTAAAGGGCCAATAATTTAATGCTAGATGATGAAATTGTTAAAAAAATGAATTTCATAAAAAAAAAATCAAAGAGAAAGAATCTGAATCAACCATGATTAACTTAACTAATCTATAAACGGGATATGAGATCGGGATTACTCAACAAAAAGAAAAGTGGAACAAACAATGAAGGTAAGGGCTTAGTAACCAAAAGTCAAATGATGAATTTTTTTAAAAAAATCGATCTTCAATAAAGGACCCTAAATCGATAAATTTATAAATCGGAGGACACTATTGCTTTTTGAAAAGGCTGGCGTAAATTTTAAAAGTATGAGACAGAAAAGAGAAAGGAGAGAAAAAACTTCATTGCAGCACAACTGAACCTCCTCCGTAAGCACACGCCACAATACTAAAAAGAGGATGACTCATCACTCTCAACACCGCCACGGATGAAGGATTTTGGTAATTAGACAGCCTCGCACGCACCACCCAAATGACATAGGGGTTGTCACGGGCTAACGCTTGCATAACTTTTTTTTTAATAATATTTATTACTAAAAATTACCGAACAACCCCTAACCTTATTTTGTTCGAATTCTAAGGGTAATTCCGCCATTTAATTTTTTAAATAATTAAAAAGACTAAGAAGCCCCTTTGTGCATGTTCACTTTTATTTTCTCCTAAAGATATGACTGTAACTTAATTGTGCATTTTTTTTTAAAGGCTAAAGAGCATTTTTTTTTCTTTTAAGAGCAAAATAGTCATTTTACTAGAATAAAAAAGGTGTCCCAACCAATTTATCCCTGGTGAATTTTACAATGACCAATGTATCATCTGAAAAAAAATAATTCTACCTTCAACTGCAAGTTTCATCGATTTTTTTTTGTTAAAGGTAAAACCATAATTTCGTTATTCCGGTGAACGGTGAGATGTATCTATGGCTACAGTACTTTACTAATGCCTTTTAGTTTTTTTTGTAATAATAAAACCATACACCCTCAATAGTTAGCATATTGGTGTTTTAATTTAACAACCATCTCATCATGTACTTGGTGAAACACAATACAAACACTAAATTGGAGAAAAAAATAAAAGCTTTCACACTTTAATAGAAAAAAATAAAATAAAATACATTTAAATAGGATAAAAGAAAAATTTTTTCATGCCAAATGTATAATAATCTCAAAATAAAATTCCAATGGATAAAAAAAAAAGTTTTGTTGTCTAACAAATAAGAATTGTGAGGCTAATGCATAAAGTTTATTTTTGTTTTGTAAAACTAGTTTTTTTTGGAAAATAAGTTATTTTTTGTTTTTATACAATTAAAAAGAAAACATTTCACTGGAGTAAATTTGATATTCCATTAGTTGTTTTTGGATGATTGTAATAAATTGAGAAATTGTTGTGACATTCATGATAAAGGCGATGACGATGGTTATAGTGATAGCTTTAATGATGGTTGTGGTGGTGTTGTTTATAATAGTGATTATTGTCGCGGCGTGCGCGGCATCGAACGACGAGTATGTCTCCTGAGAGTGTTTTGAAAAGGGGATTTGAGTATAATCATAATATTATAATTATGAGTTCAGGAGTCGCCACCTAGTAATATAGTTATTAAAAAACCTACGGTGTGTGGGACTCTGGATAAGGGACTAATTGTGAATGGAAAAGATGCATTACCTTTAGTGCACTATACCTAAAGTAAGCTGCATTGTTGTTTGATTGTTTTTATAGGTCGTGTTTTTATCCGTTGGTTTTTTTCTAAGGTTCAAGATAGATTTTCATTCGTAAAGAAATGTCTATCTTATTGAGTTAAATCTTAATCTTTCTAATGTCCAGATTTTAGCATCATATTTGTTTCCTAAATATAATTAATTCTTAATGTTTCAAACAAAATAATTGTTATGAGTTTTTTGTATATTGATCATACCTTAATAGATAATCATAAACTGGTTACGATATCTATTTTGCATTTTTAAAATAAGATAAGAGTGACTTTATCTCTTTTTAGAAAATATACATGAAAAAATTTTTAGGATTTGGCCATATGCATGAAAATAAAAACATTTTGTGCGTGTTTTTTCACAAACAATTTTGATTTTTTTAAAAAATTTTTTTTAAAGAAAACCAGTTATTTTTAATACCAGGTTTGTATCTTACAATGTAAGTCTATAGCCCGATATTGTGCAAAATTGTTAGAAAAACATGTGGGGAACCTACAAATATTTTTAAAATGCCCTTTGAAAATTTTGTAGTTTTTTTATAAATATTTTAATAATATTTTATTATTAAATATATTGGGCTAGACTCTGCCCACCATTCGGGTTGGGCTAAAATGGGTCCAACCCGACTCAGTCGAGTTGGGCCAACAAGTAACCCAACAACCTTTCTATTTTTTTTTGTGGGGCTGAACTTGGCACGACCATTTGGGTGGGGCTAGGACGGGTCTAGCCCGACTAAGTCGGGGTGGGCTGATTGTTGACCCAACATATCCTTCCTTTTTTTTTCTAGTTCGGCTAATACAGGTTCACCGGCTCACATGGTCGTTGGCCCAACCCAGCGACCTTGTGAATTAATTATGTTGCATGCAATATGAATTATTGTTCTGCGTGCAACAACCGTGATTATTGTGGGGAAGAGGAGAGGAGAAGACTACCTAATGTGAAGGGTGTGGCTGTCATCACTAGTTTAGCGTGAGGATGGTCGAGGCGTTGATGGCTCACAGTGGGGCTAGAGTTGCTATCGGTGAGGAGGGTTGGTTTTTATTGTTGGAAGAAGAAACTTGTGGCGAAGAGAGAGAAGCTCACAGTGGCTGCTTTTGTTGCCAGTGAGAAGATGAGTTGGTAGAGGAGGTTGGATTGTTGTTGTTCATGGTGGTGTTAAGGTGGTAATGATTGAAAAAGCGACAGAGAGAAAGGAGGAAGAGACTGGCGAAGAGAAGAAGAGGAAACTTGGAAAAAAGCTAATTTTTTTCAAAGTGTGGCCCTTTATTTCTTGATCATCAATGCATGGAATCTATCCTTATTTATAGGAGGTAGACGAGGGATATTTTATCTTTATTAGGGACAAATATTGACCATTGATTTAGTCCAGTAGGATCCCAACCGTTGGTTCAAAGTGACCATCATGAATTGTCAAATTTTGTCAGTTAAAGGCTATCTAAGTTGGCTTCTTTAGGGCAGCGTCGCATTGACTGTGGTGTCAATCAGCCAAAAAGAATCACATGGAGTGTAGTCAAATGTCAAGCCATTATGGTGGTATATGTTTTGTCAATTTTGGTGAAGAGACAAAGCATTAAATGCACCTAAAAAGGAGCCACCAAAGCAACATTTTCGAACAAAATGAAGAGGATGATGAATAATAACTAGATGACATATCATCTAGTCCTTTTTGTTTTCAAAATGACGTTGTTTTTGGCTTTAAGGTTTTTATTTAGGAATTTGGTCCTCCAGCTTTTGAATCCTTTCAATTGCACCCCTGATTGCCCTGAAACTTTTAATTTGATGCATTTTTGCTCTTGTCGAACTTCAACACCAGCCCCAAACTTCAACACACTAAATTAGAATTTACTAGATTATTGGCTCGCATTGAACTTTGTGTCATGTAAGTTTTTTTTTTAAAAAAAAAATGTTTAAGCATTGCTAAAGTGTTTTATAATTATAAAAATAAATAAAAATCAAAATATGTTGCATGTTGGACGTTATTTTTTTTAAATATTAATACAACAACATATTGGATGACATTTATTTTTAGATACTAAGATGATATATTTGATCGACCCAAGTTAACATGTCATATATTTGATCTCGGTTATGATATCGTGATAACTTTATAAAAAGCAAATCAAAATATAATTGTGAAGGTTAATTCTTAATCAACCTAATGTTAAATGATGAAATTATAAAAAGAAGATATTAAATTATAAAAAAAGACAAAAAAACCTACATGAGACATGAATTAAGATAATTATATGGAAAGCAAATAAAGAAAATATTACAAAACCCAATTTCCAACCAACCAATGTTGAAGAATGAAATAAAAAAATTAAAAAAAACAAAAAAAACCCAAGTCAACACGGGCTAGCATGTTAAACCCGAAACCTGGGTCTTAAGGCCAAGATAACTTTATAAAAAACATATATAAAAAATTATGATGCTCCATTTCTAACAGATCTAGTGTTGAAAGTTTAAATCGAAAGAAATAATAAATCTATGAGACTAGAATAACTCCATGTAAAGAAAATTTCAAAAAACTACGAAGCCTAATTCTCTAACAATCTAATATTGAAGAATGAGAATAAAAAAAACCATCTAAAAAAAATGATTGAGTTGTTAAAGGGTAAAATTAAAAAAAAATGTTTAATTAAAAATGACCAAAAAATAATTATAGTCAACTTGGTTCTATATGCCAAACTCGTGACTTAGGTTATGAGATCATGATAAATTCATATAACATAAATTGAAAAAAATTATGAACCCAGTAAAAAAATTATTAAATTAAAAAAATAAACAGGGTCTATCTGTCAAACCTGCAATCAGGGTCATGACATCATTATAACCCCATTGAAAGAAAAAAAACTATGAAACTAATTTTCCAACCAACTTAATATTAAATGATAAAATTTAAAAAAAATCAATTAGAAATAGTGACAAATAAAAAAGATTTGTGTCAACCTGAGTTAACATATTAAAATTCCAACCAACCTAATATTAAATGATAAAATTAAAAAAAATCAATTAGAAATAGTGACAAATAAAAAAAATTTGTGTCAACCAGAGTTAACATATTAAAATTATGACATGAGTCATGAGACATGGTAAATTCATAGAAAGCAATAACAAAAAATATGAAATATCACTTCCAATAGATCTAATATTAAAAGTTGAAATCAATAAAAAAAAATCCATGAGATTAGTAAATGACCCAATATAGATGAAAGAAAAAAATTACAAAGCACAATTCTCATAAAGAACCTAATATTAGATAATGAAATAAAAAAAAGAAAAAATTGAGTTGATGAGGGGTGAAATTAAAAAAACACAAAACACTATTTCAATAAATAATGTTTTATAATTATGGCTATCATGATTTAATCACGCCTTTCAGTGTTTTGTTAGTTGAAAAGGAAGATTGAAAAATATTTTCCGTTAACTAATCTTGTAATGATTGTTTTAGACTGAAAATGAGATGCATATTTTATTAGAAAATATTTTCCTCATAAGAAACATGTTTTGAATTGAAGTAGTGGGAGTGTGTTAGCCAATGAAATAATGATTTTTCAAGGAGCATGGATCATGTTTCTTTGTTTTTATTTTTTTCCTTACAAAGCTAGCATCCCCTCAAATAAGTGATTTTGGATTTATGATAACCTTCATGGTGTCATGGAAGATTTTTCTTGGCCTTTCAATAAGTTGGGTGTAAACTAGTTTGCCTATTTTATTAAAATAAACTAATCAAAACTTGTGGTAGGAGTAACAATATAATAATCCCTCCCAATTCTATTAATTTTTATGATGATACTTACAATATCTATTCACAAGACCTTTTATCTTAAAAACAAGAAAAATCATTTCTTTATTTCCTTGAAAAATCTACACATATCAAAGATGCTAGGATGAAATCAAGGAATCCATGATTTCAATAGAGTGAAATTATTTTTTCATCACTAGGTTTTCAAAACATTGACCTAATTTAGAAGAAAAAAATCACATGGGACTTATGTTTGGTACCCACATCTTAAAAATTATGCATGTTGTACAAAATGTATGTTTTAAACCATTAAACTTCCAATTATTCCCAAGTTAAATAAATTGGAATTCTTTGGAGGGTTGCGACTTGCAAGTTGCTTTTGACACTTATACAAAAGATGAAACATGTATAATCTCTTTCTCAACGTTTTGGAAAGTTCCATCTTTATATCAAATTATAATGAACATTGATGGCATTTTTACTGTTTCTTCAGAGAAAGCTGAAGTGAGAGGCTTACTTGAGGACCATAAAGGCAAATGACTATTTGGATCATATGATTGTTGTCCATGCTTGACACGAACCAAGTTAAGTTCAAATTTTGTCTTAAAATGCCTATTAACCAGTTTTACGAGATCAAGTATATTTCTTAAACCGTATATGAGATCGATCTAAAATTTTACAAGGAGATTCTAAATACATGGAACTATATTGCGGTGAAGGAAATTCTAGCAATCAAAAAAAATTTTCCTGGTTGAATTCCTATACTAAAAGTTTTGGCCAAAACACCACCCGAGAGAGCTTAGAGATTTCGACTACATGTAATAATTATAGCATGAAAACTTTGTTTTGATTATCTTATTCTATTTATTTGAAGTTGAACAATTATTTTTAATTTTTTTCTTGTTAGACATTACTTAGAAGTTTATTTTATTATTAGATTTATATTAAATGATTCTTAATTTGGGCCTTTTGGCTTACAATTCAAAAAGGGTCCATTAAAGGTTATCTAAAGGAGCCTATATAATGGTTTTGGAATTTTAAATTTCAGCAATATGGTGATAATAAACATGAGTTTCTTTATTTTTATTATTTATGGGGTAAAATATTCTTTTTTTTATAGGGACAAAGATCATACATTCAATTTATCAAAGATTAACTGACTTCGTGATGTCATTAGCATACTTTATGTTCTTAGGTACAGGGTCTTTTATGGATCCAAGTTTATTCCAATACCTTTGATTCTTGTGTACAATATTATCTTTGGGTCAATGTTCTATAAAACTTGATTTTTAGCTTCCTGAGTTGTATTTCAATTTCGTTAAGGATTGCTTGACCATGTGTTTAAAAGGTCATCATCAATGGTATCAAAGTTAGGCTCTGAAATCAGGTTATATCCCTTTATTTTTCTTTTTTTTCCCCGATTCTTCATATAATTTGAGTTTTTTGTTTTTGTTTTTGTTGTCGGTTTTCATAGTGTTTAACACTAAGTTTTGGGTTTCTTGATAAAAAAATACCTATTGTTCATACAATTTTTGTTGTTGTATTGGGATTGAAAAAAATACTCAAGTCGGTTTGGTCCAAACAAATTTGGGAGTTTTTAATTTCCTACTTGTTTCTAGTTTTGTTCATATTATTTTTGAAGTTTAAGCATAATTTTTGTGTTAATTTTTATTTTCCATGTTGTTAATTTGTTGTTAATTTATTTTATTGTGTCTTCGTCTTGTTATAAAATATCTTACAAATCATCACAAATCCTTGAGTGAAACACGAGAGGAATGTAAACCTAATTTCTTGTCAACTAATCAATTTTTTAGATTGATTCATAGTTTGGGTCCATTGGCTTGCAACCCAAAAAGGATCCATTAGGTTTATATAGAGAAGATTATATAATATTTTTGGAGCTATAAGTTTCAGTATCGTGGTGATAATAAACATGGGTTTTTCCTTTTAATCCTTTATTTGTAGGAATAAAGATTACATCACACCTGTTGAAGATTAAGTGGCTTTGTGATTGCCTTCATATATTTTGGTTTTTCAGGTACATGGTTATTTTTGGGTCCAAGTTTATTTCAATATCTCTAGTATAGGACATAAGACCTAGGTTTTAGAATTATGATGCCCGAAACTAATTATTTAGAAGTATCCATGAGTTGCATGTTAATAGCTTGTTCATGACAATGCTACCTTACATAAAGGTAATAAAAATGTTGACTTTTTAGGAAGTGTTTGGTTACTGTCCCATGACAGGAGAGACGAACACAGAGGAGACAAAGCAAAAAAAGAGACAGGGATATGATTGTGTTAAGTAGTGGTGTATAATAAAAAGTGATTGTCTTTGTATCATGCTTGGTTATGGTGGACGAAACAATATAAAATATGAAAAAAATCTAATTTACCCTTAGTATGTATTGTTGTCAAGCTTACATATTAAAAGAAAATTAGATTTTATTTTATTTTAATTTAGTTTATATTGAGTGTTGAAATTAATAATATTATGCTAACCTTGGATGCAAAACAAGGACAAGCATGACTGGGTCAACCCGGGCCTTGGATTGATTTGAGTTTAAGAAAAAATAGAGGAATGATTGACTTAGCCTGATTCGGTCAAAAACTAATTAACTTTTTTTTTAAAAAAATAAATTTGGCTCAAAACAAGGTTGCTTTGATTTTTTTTTTAAATTAGGTCAATTTGTTTGACCTTACTTGTGACCTGAATCTTGTTTCGGTTGACTCTTAAGTTGAGTTTTTAAATTATGATAATAATTATTTTTATTCATTCATTGACTCGGGTCAATCCATGTTGACCCTCTCAACACGTGACTCGGGCTTGACCCTAGTTAACTTCTGAGTTGAGTTTTAAAACTACGATAATAATAATTTTTATCCTTACATTGACTTGGGTTGACCCTCACGATCCATGACCCGAGTCTTACCTAGGTTGATCCCTGAATCAAATTTTAAAACTATGATAATAACTATTTTTATTCTTATGTTGACACAGGTTTTGCCTAGGTCATCCCATAAATCGAGTTTTAAAATTATGATAATAACTGTTTTTATCCTTATATGGACCTGGGTTAACGATCAACTCCACGCATAACCGGGCCTTGTCCAAGGTCAATCCTCAAATTGAATTTTAAAACTATGATAATAACTGCTTTTATTATTATGCTGCTTTTCCCTGGATTGACTCTCTAGTTGGGTTTTAAAATTATTATAATAACCATTTTTACCATTACATGTCTATGTTGGACAATTTTGAAATTGAGAGTTTTTTATAAAGATATTTTAGGAACAAAGAATAATAAAATATTGTATTTGGAAATATATCCACTCTGTACCTTTTATTTTGGAAGTATAGAAACTTACTAAAAAATTATCTTAAGAATAAATTTATTTTTATGTCTTTATCATTGTCTTTTCAACCAAACACATTTTTATTTCCATTGTCTCTGTCTCTTATATCTCAAGACAATAACCAAATGCCACTTTATTTCTTGGTAAAGTTCGAAGTTAATACTCCAACTTCATATTGGCAATGCACTTAAAAAAAAACTTTCAAATCCATTTAGGTTTAGGCCTGATCAATGCTTTATATACTATTTAGGTCTCGACCTAAATGGTGACCCAAGCATTAAAGCAACAAATCTGCATAAAAATATCTTGGTGAATGAGAAATACGTCTCAGGACAACACACAAGTATAGTTATACGTTTCTCAAAATGTAGTGTCAACGTTTATTGGTAACATGCATCATATGTTAAAGAAACCTTTTATTGGCTCACACATCGGGCACCGCCTTATGCACACAAACTTATGTTTTATTGACAAGTCCTCTCAGTGAGTATAAATTTCTATGCAACAAGCAAGAGTCTCATTGTAAGTTCCATCTACAAGAATAAACACAATCTTAAAAGCCTATTTGTTCGTCAATATTTTTCCCCAACACGACACTTTCATTCATTAACCTTCTTGCCAATAATAAGGTCACTTAATGAACATCAACATTTCTACTAATGAGTTGCAACATCAAGGCTTATAAATATTTGTTCACCAAGTAAAAGAGAGAGGAATATGTTCTTTAACTTGCATTTTCTATCAATTAAATTTTAATATTAATTAACAGGATATAAATTTTATTCAAAAATTTATTAAACAGATATATTAGAAAATAATATAAATTATATATTAAAAACTATATAATTGATTAAACTTTTAAAATAATCACGCCCTTTCTTGCATTCTTTCTTTCCAACCATCAATCAATTATTATTGATTGGAGAAATAATTCGAAACAAATAATAGTGTATTTTCCCTTTCCCATCAATGGTGTCACCTTCGAGTTTATTCACATTTTTTGTTTTGATTATTTTTAGGAATATGTTCTTTAAAAGAGAGAGGAACAACACAAACTATCTAGTCCATCTTTGAGTCCAAACACCAGCCCTAAATCTTTTAATCTAGCCCGTGGAAAGCACAAATTTCTCTTTGAAGTTTTTTAGTTTCATCATATATGTTTTAAGTTCTCTTCTCTATAGTCTCAACAATAAGGTATTAGGAGGTTATTTTATATTTCTAAGCGTGTATTAAACAATGCAATTGATAATGCCTTAAATATATGTATGTATATATATGAATATTGTTTTTCATCTAAAAAGTTAAGTGCTTTTTAATGGTTTTAAATTCCAATGATAATATCTTTTCAAAGTGCTTTTTATTCATAAAAAAATATTAAATTGATGTTTTTTTTTAAAAAATCCAAAAACCACTTGAATTGCAATACCGAATAGTTCCTGGTTTGATTTTTTTAAAATTGATTTTTTTAAAGTGTTGTATGATAGTTTTAATGTGCTGATGTAAAAAATAAACAAAATAATATTTTAATATATTTTTAAACAAAAAATATTTTTAAAAAGCATAAAAAAACAAAAAACAACACTCTCTCTAACATGCACTAATGATTACATGGATGAATCAACAATATTATAACCCAATAACTTGAATAGATGATTGTTTAGTGAGGTTTATTAGCATTGATTGTGAGATTTTTTTTTCTTGAAAAAAGCAAATTTTTGGTGGTGAATATCACGTGCATGTGTAGTGTTTCATGTTAGTCATTTGCAAATAAACCCTAGAACCATAATTTTAAAACTCAAACTGTTCCAGAAGGTTAACTTGATACTTGACAAATCTAGGGCTGGAAAAAGAATGAGTTTAAGAAAAATTAAGAAAATATAAAAACCTAAGTTATCTGGTAAAAACTTGAATTAACTTGATAATTTAATAAAATTTGATTGTAATTTATTAATTATTTTTTAACTAAAATAATATTATTTGGATTTATAAAAAAATATTAGAGTTAGCTCAAGATATCTGAACCATGAACTAGATTAATCACTAGGCCGGGTTAAAATATTTACCCAAAACATCCGCTCCACCCAACAGCCGATTAACAGGATCTTCATCGCAGGATGGCTCTCTTTTGTTAAAATACGCTACTGGAAGGTAAGAAAACTCCCCAAGGGCATTTCCGTCACTCAACTCAACCCTCAAATTGAAAGCAGCGTGCACCACCCCAAAAACTCGTCTCACGCTTACCGTCCGATTAATCGTCTGGTGGGCTCCCCCTCTATCTTAAATGCACAAAATTAAGAGATTTATCTTTAACATTTTTTTTTAACTATAAACACCTTTTTTTCCCAAAATAAATAAAACCCCCAAAACCCAAATCAATGTTTTATTTTTCTCCTCTCTGTCTCTCTGTGAAAATTGAAAAACACGAGAAACAAATCTTTTATTTTCTCTCTCTAAAAAACCGACTCATTGTGTGCGTCTCTCTCTCTCTCTCTCACGGACACCAATCGACGATTAATCCCAAAATCGACTCGTCGTCTTCCTTTCAAACGTGACCGTTCTTAACCTTACCCTCGGCGCGTCTAAGCAAAAACCGCCGCCAATACTCAAAAACCCATACCCATTATCATTTAAACCGAAACATCCAAAACGACACCGTTGCTCTTTTCTTTTTTCAAATTCATTACCCGCCGGCGTTTCGGTTCCGGCGATTTTTAAGGTGCGCCGTACATCTCTCTCCTTTTTTTTGTGAAAATTATCGTGACCTGATTATCTAGATAAATCAGTCGTGTTATTCATTTATTGAAGTTTAGCTTCTTGTTAAATAGTCGGCTTCGATTTTCGGCACGATTTTCGCATTCCGATGCTTACTTTCGTCAATTAAACACTCCCGATTCCGAATTTAGGGTTTCCTGATCATTTAAGGTTTATAATTGGAGTTTTAAGTGTGCAGTCATTTGATTTGTGGCTTCACTCATGGATCTATAGTTTGCTTTGTTTTTATCTTCTGTTTTGTTTGTTAGTGGGCTTAGTGATTATTATGATTGGTTTCGTTTCGGTTTCTGATTATTGTTGATTGAATTGAGCCTGTTTTAATGTTTCTTTCATCTCCACTATCATTTGAACTCTTTTAGGCACTTGTTTCTGCTCCTGTTTAGTCTTTGACGGTTGGTTTCGATTCCTGCGAGGTGGGTTTTGTTCGATTTAAGTTTTTTAGGTTTTGAATACCATCATCTGGCAGTTTCAATTGTGATCAGAATGTTCTCTAGTCTTAGTTATTAAATGTATTACTGAACGAATGAGGTTTTATTATTAGAGATTCCATTATTCTGTTATCTGCTACCTTAACTATAATCTTCACTTAATAAAGATATTTTTTCTTTTTACAAATTCGGGTTTTATTTCTTACTAACTAATACAGTGAAGAATATGGGGTTAAAGTTGAACTCTTCTCTTTGAAGACAAAAATTATCTTCTTCTTATAGTGTGGTTTTTACCAAGAACTTTGTGAAGCTTAATTTTAGTTTTTCTTCTTTGTTGTTTATTTTAATTAGTTGGTGGTTTCTAGGCGTTGTGGGGAATTGTAGGAGACAACAGAAGAAGTTACCTCCTGCATTGCATTCATAGCAAGCATTTCTGATAGGGAAAGGCGGTAAATAATTCCATGTGAGATGATGGCATTTTTCAGGAACTATACAAACGAGGCAGTTTCACAGAGTGTCCTAGAAGGAAAGAGGCAAGGTCGGGGTGTAGGTAGAATGTTGGGCAATGAGGATGTAGATATGACTTCTAGTGAAAGAGAATTGGATATAAACACAGATGTGCAATATGAAAGTGAACCGGATGATGTGGTTAGGTTGCAAAGTAATGTAGCTGCCGACCATGATGCTGGCGTGAATAATTCAGAGCTGCAGCCTTCTGGAAGGAAAAATGTGGCTGGAAAATGGGGTTCCAGTTTTTGGAAGGACTGCCAACCCATGGGTAATCCTGGGGAATCCGATTCTGGACAGGATTCCAAATCAGAGGGTAGAAATGCAGAAGGGTCAGAAGATAATGTATCAAATGGAAGGGATGATAGATTAGATTCAGAAGATGAAGAGGGGCAAAAAGAAGCGGGTAAGGGGGGGAAAGGCCATTCTGATGTCCCTGCAGATGAGATGTTGTCTGATGAATACTATGAGCAGGATGGGGAGGATCAAAGTGACTCGGTGCATTATAGGGGGTTTAGCCAGTCTGTTGATTTGAGTTCTAGGCTGCAAAAAAAGCCGGTTCCTATCAAGAATAATGTCTCCAGGAGGTCAAGAGGTTTGCACAATAGTGAAGGTTATGATGGCAATAATAATGATGGCGATGCTGATTATGAGGAAGAAGAAGTTGGTAATTTCTTTGTTATTGTTGCACTGTGATTTGTTTTAATACCATTTCCACTAGAATAAGTGGCGAGATGCATGAATATCTTGTAGTAATTGGCAATTTCTTTTTCTGTTTGATGTTAGATCTATTTTCTTTTTGCTTGCAGAAGATGATCCTGATGATGCAGACTTTGACCCTGATTATGGCATCGCTAGTGGGCATGCAGGAGACAAGGTTATTACCTTTGCACTTACGTATCTGTTATTTGAAGCATGGTTCACTGCCTTTGTATTTTGCACAGCATGTGGATTTATCACAAAGCTTATTGGCCGATTGTCATGATTTTATAGTGCAATCTACTGCTTTAAGTCCAATGTATCATTCCTTGACTTGTTTTGTCTTTATGTTCTTCCATTAGTTTATTGCCTAATTTATATAATATGGCACACTTACATTTTGTGCATGCTGCTAGACATGACAAGAAAACGCTGTAGATTCAGATTATATTGTTTGCATACCAATATTTTATACCAATGCTTTTTACCATGATAAAGTGCTTTTTACCATGATAAAGTGCTTTTTACTGAAATCAGGATAAAGACTGGGAGGGTGAAGATTCAGATGAAGATAATAACAGTGATGATTTGGTCATCTCAGATGGTGATGACGATGATGATTCTTATTACACAAAGAAACCTAAGAGTAGGCAACATGGTAAAGGTGGGCGGAATACAAAATCTGCCAAAGAGAACAAGTCATTGCATGCTTCTGGACGACAAAAGAGAGGGAAACCATCATTTGAAGAAGATGAGTATTCAGCAGAGGATTCTGACAGTGATAGTGATGCTGTTTCAAAGAACATGACCAAGAGAGGTGCACATCTTCGTAAATCTAATGCCCGGTCGACTATGTCAACAAACATTGGTGGAAGAAACAATGAGGTTCGAACTTCTAGCAGGTCGGTTCGTAAGGTGTCATATGTTGAAAGTGATGAAAGCGAAGAAATTGATGAAGGGAAAAAGAAGAAGGCCCAAAAGGTGCAGTCTACCGTGCTATATTTTACCACAAACCTAACTTGCTTTATTGTTTTATCTGCATGAAAAAATGTTATGATCTAGCTGGTTTGGTTAGAAATTATCATCTTACAGATCAGGGCATGTTTGTATGATGTTCTTTTTTAAATTTGCCTTTTATCTTTCTTTTCTTCAAGTTTTTAAAACTGAAGGTGCATGAGTTTTTGCAATGAAAGTGAAAGTAAATTGGTCTTGTGCCCAAAATAATCAGGGTCGTTGGTCTCAACTCCATTTTGTTTTTGCATGCGCATGGTTGTTTGTTTCACTATGTTAGGCCTCTCTTTTTCCCCAGCCTAGCTGGTAAGCCAGATTTTGCAACGTGTATGATTTATGCTCTCTAGGGGAAATTTACACCGGGATATTCTTGTAGAATCCATGCATTTCTATGTTTAGCCAAATTTTTGATATTTTAATTTTTTAGTCAAAAATCCTATCAATGAGGTCAGATCAGTCCTTGTGGTGTATGGTTGGAGGATTCTAGGTAGGTCTCAAAAATTATTTTTTTTGTGTGTTAGAGGTGAATGATGACTGGAAATCATTTGAACTAGTATTCCTAATCTTCTTGTTCATATTTTATATGTAATTGTACTTAAAGATTATTTTATCCTAACATTGTTCTTGTTTTTGCAATTGTGGTTTGGATTGGATTGTACTAGACTTCACAGGCTTCAGTAGTTTAATGGATCCTCGCATTACTATGTCTTCTCTTAAAGATTATTTTATCTTAACTTTTTTCTTGTTTTTGCAATTGTGGTAGTGCTTTGGATTTTATTATACTAGTCTTCACAGGCTTCAGTGTTTTAATGGATCCTCTCATAGCTATGTCTGCTCTTATTACATTTCCTTATTTTTGTCTTCCCCAAAATAGGAAGAAGTTGAAGAAGAAGATGGTGACTCCATTGAAAGGGTACTGTGGCATCAGCCAAGGGGCATGTCTGAAGATGCAGTGAGGAACAATAGATCAACAGCACCTATTCTCTTAAGCCACCTGTTTGATTCTGCTCCTGATTGGAAAGAAATGGAGTTCTTGATAAAGTGGAAAGGCCAGTCACATTTGCACTGCCAATGGAAATCATTCTCTGAGTTACAAAATGTATGATTGCTGTATTTCTGTTGCTTATGCATGCAATTTAAGCTCTATTTTTTAGATGCATTTTTGATTGCTATAATTCTGTTCCTTATGCATGCAATTTAAGCTCTCATTTTAGATGCATTTTTTGGTTTTGATTTACTCTGCTTTGATTTTTTTTATCTGCTGTTTACGTTGCCTGATTTTCTGCCTGTTTTTTGTGTCACCAGCTGAGTGGTTTTAAGAAGGTACTGAACTACACTAAAAAAGTGATGGAAGATGTGAGGTACAGGAGAAAATTTACACGCGAGGAGGTATAACTTTTCTTTTCATAATAGTATGTGAGAAGAAGAGGGAGAAATGCTGGGATGTGCATGTTTAGATATGATAAAAAAACTCTTGATATGAGTTTACTTTGTTACCTGCTGTGGATGTGAGATATTTGTATAGAAATACGCAAACATTGTTTCTACAACAATGAAATAGCTTCATATGTTGTACTAGTTTATTATTTACAAGGACCCAGAATGAATAGGTGATATAATTGGAATTTAGTTGTCTTGCAAGTCAGATGTTTATTTTTCCAAGATGGTAGTCCAACTTGGCATGCTGATACTTGGATACTTGTAATTATAGAAATGCACAAATGCTTGTCTTTTCAACATTATATTCCCCGATCCAAATTATCTATCTGGTTTTACATAGTTTACTTAAATACAAATTAAATTTGCCCGACAAATTGGTTATTTGGGATAACGTTTGGTTTTCCTCTATCAGATCGAGGTGAATGATGTGAGCAAGGAAATGGATTTGGATCTGATCAAGCAAAATAGTCAGGTTTATCTTTTTAGCATTACTTTATTGTGGTCTTTTTTCTCTTTTCTTTTTTATAATCTTACACTGTTTTTAAAATCTCTTTCACTCCAATTCTTGTTTATATGTTTTTGCAGGTGGAGAGAATTATTGCTGATCGAATCACTAAAGATAGCTCCGGAAATGTTGTGCCAGAGTATTTAGTCAAGTGGCAAGGACTCTCTTATGCTGAAGCTACTTGGTATTCTAAACTATACTAGTCTTATTATTTTTGAGTGGTACTTCTGAATTTCTTATATACCTTTTTTATGCATAATTACATCATAGATGTTGTCTTTTTTGCCTGGGTTATGGGGTTCAACACCATGCTTGTGAAATTAGCTTCTTGACTATCCACTGATGAAGTAGTGATGTATGAGTAGGTGTTTGTGATAGTTGCTCTGACATTTAATAGTTAATGATGTGTGGTACAGGGAAAAAGATGTAGACATTTCTTTTGCACAAGATGCTATTGATGAGTACAAGGTTTGGTGCAAACAAATTGTGTTTTTGGTCTTGATTTTTACAAGGAATTTTTGCCCTGGCAATTTACATGCAGAGATTTTTTGTATTCATCATTTCTTTTGCAGGCACGTGAGGCTGCAATTGCTGTACAGGGGAAAATGGTGGATCTACAGCGTAAGAAAGGAAAAGGTGTGTTACTTGGTTTTGCTGCAATTTTTTTGGGCCTTTGTTTCGGTTGAAAAGCTGGATAATTATGACATGTAATATGTGCGGTATTATAATCTAAAATGTTACAGTTTTCTGTTCAGAAAACTGAGGGTTGTTTTCACTTTGCTGCTTCATGTCACTGTCCTACTAGCAATTTGTACTCAGTTTTTTTTTTCATGGTTGCATCATCTATTTTCTAATTTTTTTTTTTTTGCCTTTTCTAATAGTCAAATATCCTTTTGTTTTCTTTCAATTTCTGATTCTATTTTTGCTAGGATAGCTCCTTATTCGATTAAAAAACTTGCACATCTTTTCTATTTTTTTCTTTATTGTATCACGAGTGAAACCAGCCGTACTCATCATTACTCATGTTCCCTGCATGTTATTTTAGTGTGGCACATTGCAAATATAGAAGTTAAATGAGTGAGCATTTTGTTTTCCCTTTTTCTTAGCAAGTTTAAGGAAGCTTGAAGAACAGCCTGAATGGTTGAGAGGAGGAAAGCTTCGTGATTACCAGCTTGAGGGTTTGAATTTTCTAGTTAACAGGTGTGGTTATCATTTGCTTGAAGGGAAAATTGTTGATTAACTTGAAACATAATGTTATTATTAAATTTCCTAATTAGTCTCTTGCATTTGCAGTTGGAGAAACGATACAAATGTTATTTTAGCTGATGAAATGGGTCTTGGAAAAACAGTCCAGTCAGTTTCCATGCTCGGTTTTTTGCAGGTAAAGCTTTTTGCTTTTCTTTTTTCAGTCAACCTTGTAGTTTTATATCATGTTCATTTGTCATGTTACGGAAATTTCATATTTTTTCCATTTGCAGAATGGGCAGCAGATCTCTGGGCCTTTTCTTGTTGTTGTACCTTTATCCACTTTGTCTAACTGGGCTAAAGAATTTAGAAAGTGGCTTCCCAATATGAATGTTATAGTATATGTTGGTACACGTGCTAGTCGAGAGGTTAGTCATATTTTCTTGTCTTTGAGGTAAATGTATTTAGTTTAATTGGATGTTAATGTTGGCATTCAATCTTTAATTTCTTTCTGCAATATAAATTATATTTTTGGATCTTAAAATCATAAGATTTGTTTAAGTTATTGTTATATCACTATCACTATTATTTATTATTTATCATGTGACATTCTATCAATTATAAGCACTTGGAAGGTGCAAAGATTGTTCAAACTGCTGGTTTTATCTTATCAGTGCTGGTAAATGAGAACCATAATAGTTCGACCATAGAGTTCCAGAAGTCATAAAAAAAAATTAATCTAAAAGTTACTTTAATTTCTTGGTTTCTTGTCAGTGTCAGGCCCAGGTACTTTTAGGGTCACTTATCTAGGAATCACTCAAGGATACTGGGATGCTTTATCATTTTGATCCAGATCATATTCCTTTTTGCTTTTAAGAAATATTTCATATTCTCCAGCTCTGTTCTGTGTAATTTCTTTGTTCTAATGGTGCGCTCTTCTTTTATCCAAAAATAAAAAATAAATTGTTGCTTATCAAGTGGTCCATGTTATTAAAGCTCAAGTTTCCAAAATCTCTTGATCCGGGGAAGGTGTGGGATAGCTGAAAGCTCAAAAGCCCTGATTTAGTTGTCATTGTGACAACTGTATATGCGTGCCCCTAGCCTTTTTTTCCCTTGAGAATCGCTGATGGTTGACCATACTCAGTCAACTGCGGGGTGGGGGGAAATTTTGATGTCTTTGTTAATAGAAGTGTAATCCATGCTGGAAGCCATGGCCTCATGATCTGGTTCATCACCATGATGCTAACATTGTCTTCCATGACCTAAGAAAATCTTGCACCAGTAGCATTCTCCGGCACCAGTGCATGATGCCTCAATAGTTGATTAGTTTGGGTCTGTGTAACTCTCGTACTGTCATGTGACAGGGCTTTTGGATTTCTCTCCTCTGTTTCCTTCTGAGACTTGGGGTTTGTTATCCACTGGTATGGTCAAAACTCCAACCCGGAGTCTTAATGGCCTCATTCTTTTAACAAACGGGATGGTAGGGATAAAGACCCAGATAGAAAAGGATTTTGGTTTCTACTCCACCAATAATTGTTATGCTCTTTTATCTGATCCCAAGATGTTTTGTGGCTTGGTTCCAGGTTTGTCAGCAGCATGAATTTTACAATGATAAGAAAGTTGGGCGGCCTATAAAATTCAGTGCTCTGCTGACCACATATGAAGTTGTTTTGAAGGATAAGGCAGTGCTTTCTAAGATCAAGTGGAATTATTTAATGGTCGATGAAGCTCATAGGTTAAAGAACAGTGAAGCGCAGCTGTACACAACTCTTTTGGTAGTGGCATTTCCCAAATAATTTTGTTCTGCATTTGTATGCATGCTGTGATTGATTCTTTTGGTTGTTATTAGGATAAGTCATTTTTTTCCTCTACAGGAATTTAGCACCAAGAACAAGTTGCTAATTACTGGCACTCCATTACAGAACAGTGTGGAAGAGCTTTGGTATTCATTTATTTTCTCAATTCCACTACTATAATTTCTGATAATCAAACTTAAATTATTGTGTGCCAAATTCATGCTCAGATGTGATAACTATGAAGGCCTGTGAAGTTTAGGAAACTGTTTATAGCACAGATTTTTTTCATATAATCTTTATTTTACCACCTTTTGAGATAAGAGCTGCTCATGCATTCACATGTTCTATTCACTTTTTTTTTGTATTTTCTTTCATTTAACTCTCATTTTGGCACATTATTAAACATGCCCGAACCAAGCACCTTTTGTCTGGGGAGAACTGATGATACTAATCATGATATTTTAATGTTGGGCAGATCTATTTTTGTGCATATTTTGCATTTGGAAATCTTTAGGAGGTGATTGATCTGTTGGTTCTGCTGATTGTTTACTGTCTTCATTGCTTTGTTTTGTTCAATGAAAGTTCATTGTTGATTATTATTTTTTGTGACCTTTTCCTCTGAAGTGTTTCCTCCCTTGGTTGCTGCATATCTCTCTTGTTTGCCTGCACCAATTGATTTTTTGTTTTTTCTCATAATATGCCAGGGCTTTGCTTCATTTCCTTGATCCTGACAAGTTTAGGAGCAAGGATGATTTTATTCACAATTATAAGAATCTTAGCTCTTTTAATGAAATTGAGGTACAGTACGCTGTCAGTTTTGCTCATCACCGTTGGCATACACACACATATTGTTCTTCGCATAAATGATTTTTCTTTTGTTTTTCTTTTTAGCTCGCTAATCTTCACATGGAATTGAGGCCTCACATTCTCAGAAGAGTCATCAAGGATGTGGAGAAATCCTTGCCTCCAAAAATAGAGCGCATTCTGAGGGTTGAAATGTCTCCTCTACAGAAACAGTGAGTGATGTTTTCAATTTGTGATAAAAGGACATTCTTCTGGATTGTTTGTTCACAACTTTTGTAATTTGTTGGGTTTGCATATGTTCAGATACTATAAATGGATTTTGGAACGTAACTTCCAGGACCTGAACAAAGGAGTTCGTGGGAATCAGGTTAGTATCTATGATGAAGTTATGGATATTATCCCTTAACTCTAGGCTTGGAAAGTAAATTTTACTGCTATTTGTGACATCACTAGAATTACAAGTCAAAACATTCTTGATGATGCTCTATCTGTTGCGATTAAAAAGATGGCAGAGGCACTGCTTTCATGGATCAGAACTGACTGAAGTTACATGTCCCTTTGTATTGTGTTGAAAACTGACAGTATCAGTTTTATGTTTTCTTATGTTTTCAGGTCTCACTTCTGAATATTGTGGTAGAGTTGAAGAAATGCTGCAATCATCCCTTCCTATTTGAAAGTGCAGATCATGGTTATGGCGGGGACATCAGTACCAATGATAGCAGTAAACTGGAGAGGATTATCTTAAGCAGTGGAAAGCTAGTTATACTTGACAAACTACTTGTCAGATTGCACAAGACAAAACATCGTGTCCTGATTTTTTCCCAGGTTTTTTTCAAAAGCATTTTTGTTGTTATGCCCCCTGGACAGACATTTTCTGACTGTATGTTATTTAGGTATGCCTTCTAACAATAAATGATATTATGATCTCTTTCATTTTGGGTCAGCCTCTCGGTTAAATGTGGATAAGCTGATTAATTATCCGGAGGGTAAACAATGGTCGCTTCAACATTTTCTTATTTTCTTGACAAACAGCATGTTCAATATCAGGCATTTTCTTGATATTCGTGATTTATTGTCTTTAGTTAAATTTGGATAAATTGGTATAGCAGGGAACAAATATTGCATATGGACGCCAGCCTTTGTTTAGTAGATAAATTGTTTGGGCATTTGCCAGGTACCAGGGCTGTCTACTTGGGAACTGCTTATACTCACCTTCCTTGACACATCTTCTTTTCCACTCTTAAAATTCCATTCTATCTCACAATTCAAGACAAGTACCAAGTTCTAGCCTGAAATGACACGTAGCTGAAGTTTTTGCAGTGGGTTGTGATGATAATTTTGTGTGTTACGATGATTATTGTGTCAAATTGAGTTTAATCATGTAAATATCCATTATAGAAACATTGTCTTGGATGCATTATTTGAACTAATTTATTTCAACTTAATTGGCACATAGACATGAAGTGACTAATGAATTGTGGTATTAAACAACTGCTGCAGATGGTCAGAATGTTGGATATACTGTCTCAGTACATGTCACTCAGAGGGTTCCAGTTTCAAAGGCTTGATGGTAGCACAAAGGCTGAGTTGCGTCAGCAGGCAATGGAGCATTTCAATGCACCTGGCAGTGATGATTTCTGCTTCCTTCTTTCAACTCGGGCTGGTGGGTTAGGCATCAATCTTGCAACTGCTGACACAGTTATAATATTTGATTCAGACTGGAATCCTCAAAATGACCTGCAGGTTGGAGCACAACAAGAACCTTTTTCCTTCATGTCTTCGTGTTGAATTATTTAGAGGAAACATACGTTGCTTAACTTAATCGTTTGATGATGTATCAGGCAATGAGTAGAGCTCATAGGATTGGGCAGCAAGAAGTTGTTAACATCTATAGATTTGTGACAAGCAAAAGCGTTGAGGAAGATATCCTAGAGAGAGCTAAGAAAAAGATGGTAGTTTGGTGAAGCTGATGTCTATTAGTGCTTTTCATTTCTTTCATCCCAATAGTCGTTATTTGCAGACACACAAAAACAATAGTCATTTAAAATTTTGACATTCTGTGATGCTGTCTAATAATATGTAACTTGGTTATTTTACTTGTCTTTTGTGCTGCATGTGTTCTTTACAGGTTCTTGACCATTTGGTGATCCAAAAACTGAACGCAGAGGGTAGATTGGAAAAGAAAGAAGCAAAAAAAGGGAGTTATTTCGACAAAGTAAGAACACAATCAAATCATAGTTGTGTCTGTTTTTTTGGTACTAGCCTATATTTCTAAGCATAAATATGGGTATTGAATTGTAGATTGAGCTCTTCTTTTTATGATTTTTGTGACATTCTCAAATTCTGCTATTTGCTGCTGCATTATCGACCCTTAGAATTATTGCACATAAATTTTTGATTGCAGAATGAGCTCTCAGCAATTTTAAGATTTGGGGCCGAGGAACTTTTTAAAGAGGACAATGATGAAGAAAGTAAGAAAAGACTCTTGAGTATGGATATTGATGAAATTCTTGAACGAGCGGAGAAAGTTGAAGAGAAGGAAGCTGGAGGAGAGGATGGGAATGAATTGTTGGGTGCTTTTAAGGTAAGTAAATAACTTGTTATTTTCACTGTTAGAATGCTGCCTGCCTTCGTATTTATGTACTTTCTTTATTTTGATTATATCCAGGCTGCTGCCTCATTTACTTTGGGGTAGTTTTAAGAGTGTAAAAAGTGGGTAAAATGATAGTTTAAAAATTGTATCATGCACCCCAACATCAAATTGATTTTGAATTAAATTGAACTAAATTAAGTATTGTGCATCACGGGTCCAATACCTGGATATACGGGAGAGAAATATTGGTTATAAGTTCGATGAAGAGAGAGAATGCTGAAGAGGACAAATTTCCTCGCTTGAATTGTTGGGTGCTTTTAAGGTAAGAAAAAGTTTTGTTGCCCATTCATCCTTTTTGTGAGTGTGGTAACTTCTGCTTTTAGGTGTTTTTTAAAAGTGCAGTTGCTTTGAAAAAAATATCAAATTGATGTTTTTTTAGTGTTTTTTGATGATATGTGCTCATATAAAAAAAATATCTGAAAAAAAATCATTTTGATGCTTTTTTAAGTGAAAAACACTTTAAAAAATACCCCACACCACAATACCAAACATGCACCAAAGCAAGCACAACCTCAATTGTGTATGGAGACATTTTTTTAGGTGGATGTGGAGGTGGGTGGGTGCTGGTTTGCATAGGGATGCATTGTCATATTTATTGATGCCCTTACAATTAAATTTGCTGATTGATTTAATTTTGGATTTTATTCAGGTTGCAAATTTTTGTAGTGCTGAAGATGATGGGAGTTTCTGGAGTCGATGGATAAAACCAGATGCTGTAACTGAGGCTGAAGTATGCATCTCTTTTGCTGAATTTGATTTAAGATTTTATAGATTTGACCACTTAACATTTTTTTTTTTTAATATGACTAGTGAATTTCAGTTCAATTCTTTTGCAATTATCACAGCTTTTATTTGAGTAATATTTTTTTTCAGGAAGCTTTAGCTCCTCGGGCTGCAAGAAATATTAAGAGTTACAAGGAGGATAATCAACCTGAGAGAAGTAATGAGAGAAGCAATAAACGGAAAAAGAAAGGTTTGGAAGCATCAGAACCACAGGAGAGAGTGCAGAAGCGTCGCAAAGCAGATTATTCTACCCCCCTAGCATCAATGATTGAGGGAGCATCCGCTCAAGTAAGAGAATGGTCTCATGGGAATCTGCCTAAGAGAGATGCTTTACGTTTTTCTCGTGCGGTATGGCTCTAATTTATCTTTTGAATTTCTGAGATTGTTAAAAGTGAAAACAAATCCTTGTTTTAGACAGTCTAGAGCCTCGAATACCTACATTTTCCGTTATTGGATTTGTCAAGTAATAACCAATGTTTTCAGATTCCTTAACTAGTTTTTCAGTTTAATTTATACTATAATCAGCAATTTCATCCTCTGTAGAAAGTTTCAGCCTTCTTACTTTCTTAATGTTGGGATTGGTTTTTAACCCTCATTTCTTTCTTATGTTGTGAATTTGTTGGTAGAATATTTATTTTCTTTTCTTTCCCCTCCCCCTACTTTCTGTTATTTTTTCGAACTCGCTAGACAAATTTAGCCAGTCAGAATCGGTTTTCTTATTTTTCTGACCTGCCAATATCATCCTAATGGAAAACTTGCTGAAATGCGAGAACTGGGCAAGCTTGGAGTGCTTCTGCCATCTTGGAAGTTTATGAGACAGCTCTTTTTTCTTGCCTTTTTTTTTTCATTTTAATTAACAGTTGTAGCTGCTGGCCTTTCATTCCTAAAGCTTGGATTCTCTCTCTTTTCTTATCGTTTTGAATTAGGTGATGAAGTTCGGGAACTTGAACCAAATAGACTTGATAGTTGAGGAGGTTGGTGGAACAGTGGCAGCAGCCCCCCCTGAAGAACAGATAGAGCTTTTTGATGCTTTGGTTGAAGGTTGTAGAGAAGCAGTTGAAGTTGGAAATCTGGACCCAAAGGTTGGTTTTCTGATAATGCACACTGTTTGTTGGCGCTGCATCTTGTCTGTATGTTGTTGAATACCATAATAAGTGTCTCTGATACAACAATTTCAAATGGGATTTACTTTAGGGTCCTTTGTTGGATTTTTTTGGTGCCGCTGTGAAGGCAAATGATCTATTGAGCCGTGTGCAAGTACTTCAGCTGCTAGCAAAGCGAATTAGCCGTTATGAAAATCCCATTGCACAATTTCGAGTTTTGACGGACCTGAAGCCTTCAAACTGGTCTAAGGGATGTGGCTGGAATCAGAGTACGTGTTTCCTGTTTTTTGTAATATTATCTAAGAGGATAATGATAGATTTGTTTCCTTTAGCTGATTGATTATGGTATTTCCTTAGTTGATGATGCGAGGTTGCTTCTGGGAATACACTTTCATGGATTTGGCAATTGGGAGAAGATACGGTTAGATGAAAGGCTTGGCCTTTCGAAGAAGATTGCTCCAGCAGAACTCCAGCATCATGAGACCTTTCTACCACGTGCTCCAAATTTGAAGGAACGTGCTAATGCACTCCTGGAGATGGTAAGCTATGATTCAGAAAGCAGGAAAACCCAAAATTGTAATGCAGGGCTTTCTTTATGCCCTCATCCAGTTTCTTGCTGTCAGCCTTGCAAAGCTATGTTTCCATTATGCTTTTATGCTATGTTCTATTATGAAACTTGAGGTTACCATTCAAACAATTGCCACAGCAGACATGAGTATATTCATCCTAGCTTCATAGTTCCACGGACAATTGTGCAAGCTCAAGTCTTGAAATTCGCAGCCAACCTTACAATACTTGTATACTATGTTTATTGTTAAACTTCTGGTTACCATTTAAAAATTGCCAGAGCATACATGAGTAAATTAATTGAGCAAGCTACCCAGTTTGACAGACAAAAGTGTGCAGGGTCAAGACTTGAAGTTTCATCATCCGTTGCTTATAATATGCTTGTCTAAATATGGAAGTAATTCCATAAGTGCTTCCCTGTTTTTTAATTGTTCATTACAGTTCTATCGCACATCTAATTACAAAGTGCAGTGGATTTTATGTTCTGATACCTTTCTTTTTCAATCAGGAACTTGCAGCTGTTGGTGGAAAGAATGCAAATGCTAAGGGTGGTCGGAAGGCCTCCAAGAAGGGGAGAGAGAATGTTTTGAACTTCTCTGTAGCTCGGGGCAGGGACAAGAAAGTGAGGCCTGGGTCTGTAATGGTGAGTGTACAAACAAACAAGAACAGGCCTCAGAGACCCCAGAGAGTTGAACAGTTAGCAAAAGAGGAGGGTGAGATGTCAGACAATGAGGAATTATGTGAGCAGTTCAAGGAAGTAAAATGGATGGAATGGTGTGAAGAAGTCATGTTTGATGAAATTAAAACCCTGAAACGTCTTAACAAGTTGCAGACTACCAGTGCTGACCTTCCGAAGGAAAAGGTACAACATCTTTTGTTCTGACAGTCCATTGTCTAGCAATTTTTATTTTTGTATGCTAGAAGTTTATGTTCAACCTTATCTTGCAGGTGCTTTCAAAAATAAGGAATTATTTACAGCTTATTGGACGGAGAATAGACCAAATTGTCTTTGAATACGAGGCAGAGCTTTATAAACAAGATAGTATGTGTTTCTCCATCCTGCACATATTCAATTACTTTTGGTGCTCTGCCACTTATTTTCTTTTAAATCAATATCTTCTCAGGAATGACTATGCGATTATGGAAGTACGTTTCAACTTTTTCAAATTTATCCGGTGAGAGACTTCGTCAGATTTATTCGAAACTTAAACAAGAGCAAGAGGAAGATGCAGGGGTTGGACCATCTCATGCCAATGGTGCTGCATATGGTTCTGTTGACAAAGACGGTGATTCCAACAGTTTTCCACCCCTTTCTCGTAATTTTGAGAGGCAAAGAGGGTATAAAAATGCATCAGCCTATCCAATGTCAGAACCAATAAACAGAGGTCATGATGCTGGGAAATTTGAAGCGTGGAAACGACGAAGAAGAGCTGAAGCTGATATTCAACCCCAATTTCAGCCCCCCTTACAAAGACCTATTAGTAATGGTACCCGTTTATCTGACCCTAACTCATTGGGGATTCTTGGGGCTGGACCAGCTGATAATAGGCCTTTTATTGAGAGACCTTTTCGAGCACGTCAAACTGGTTTTACACCAAAACAAAATTTCACTTCAGGTATAAAGTAGGCTTAGTGGAAGGAGAGCAACTGGTTAAAAAGGCTTCAGCCTGTATGTTTCCCCTAGTCGGTTACTTCTTGAGTCATTGGCTATACTGTGGAATTCTTTTCAAACATCACGGTAAGAAGGTGCCAATTCCTATTTGGTTGCTTTCTGGCTTAACTGAAATATCCTTTGGATAAGGAATCTGCATAATTGTACAAAAGGCAAGCTGAGGGAATGGCCAAAATCAATTGACATGAGCAAGATGAATGTGGTCGTGCAACACTTTTTTGTTTGTTAGGAAATGAGTCAAGTAATTTGTTTTACGAATATAGTGAAAGAGTTAGGGAAAGAAATATTAAAATCTCATTCAATTTGAAATATACATAAATGAGCGGAACATCTTCATGCGCCTTTAGAGAAGTGTACATTATCATTTTTGCATAATTTTCCTTCCATTTTACCTTTAATAATTTCAGTTTTTCAATATTATGAACCTTGTGTTAGTCTTGTCTGACACTAATAAAACTTGTAATTGTGTTGATAGTTGTGTTCTGTTTTTGGCATTTTGTTAGATTTTAGCTTTGCTTCTGATGTGGTATTATTATTGTCTGTTTTTAAACTGATTCAGCTCTACTATACACATGACAGTAGTGTTAGATGATGCCTCTTTTTTTTTTTTTCTTCTTTTCATTTTGCTTTCTGCTATATGACGCTGCAAGTTATTTTTCAGTCTATATGAAGTGCTGGGATGTATACGTGCCCTCACCTTTATAATTCAGAAAAATGAAATTGCCTTGGCTATGGATCAGAGGTGAAAACTGAAAAGCTGCCGTTATCACCTGTGAATGTAGGTGGAGTCTAGAGAGACTACCCAAAAGCTGTAGGCAGGTATGTGAGGTGCTGTTATGACCTCGCTTTCCTGTTTTCCTTGTGAGTTCTGTGTTGACCGATGCTGTTTGTTATCAACTAACAGCTGGGAGTGCTTTGCATTAGAATTGTGGAATGTTGATATTCCTCTGTGTCTGTGGTAGCTACCGAGTCTTGATAATGCAAATAGCTATTTGTCGATTAAGTGGTCCGCTCTTCCATATCGTTGATGCTACTTTATCCACGGATTTCAGATGTTGAAAGGTTATGAGTTCTCGTGCTCCTGTCTATTAAACCCTAGCCTGGGTCTAATTTTTTCAGAAGCTGTGCTGCATGTCCATCGATTGCTTGTAGAGTTTGTCCAGCGCAACGGTCTTTTGACCCTCTTCTTCATCCCGCATGCACGCGGACAAACCTTTTAATTGAAAGTATGGATGCTAGCTTGTTCACAGAGGTCCATTAATCTCCCATCAGAACGAATAATTTTGTTAATCTAATATCATTAATCATCTAGCCATTAATTGTTTGTACCAGATAATCTGCTTCCTGCTAGTGCGGATTGTTTTTGTTTTCATGCTATCTGGGGAGCGGGATTAGTCACAGAAGTGTTTTCTCATGTTTGGAAGGACAACTAGGAAAGTTTTAATTCCTGAAGAGTATAAATTGCCGGATATTTTTGTTTTCCTGAAGTGTGCAGGGTCATTATTATTATTATTGTCAATTTAAGTAACTTAATCTCACTTGTATGGTTAGAAATTTGTGAAAGACATGAGGGCAAAATAACACCACCGTATCATATCGTTCACGAGAGGCCAGATAAGGGAAGTAGTCTCCAGAAAAAAAGTAGTAAGCCCCACGAAGTCCAACCCGCCAAAAAACTCAAGGCAGAAACAAAAGGGATGAAAAAGGAACAAGATTGAAAGGTGCTGTGTGGTCATAAACACCACAGGGGAGGTGTGGTTGATGACCCTTTATCACATTATCTTTCACATTGCTTTCTCAACCTCATACCACCTTCTTCCAAAAACCATGCATATAGTGCCAAATGAGGTTATCATTCCGAATCTTTGAAAAAAATAGATGAACAATTAGTTTTGCTTGGCAAAATAGACAGGTAAGTATTATTCTTCTAACAGCCCTGATATTTTACAATCTGTTTTGTGTCCACCAATTGAAGAAATAATTTTCCCTTATGCCCTAATCACAATAACACAGCACAAAGCTAGAGTAAATGACAAGAAGATGATGATGATGATTGGATATGATTTCTAGTATTTCATGTTTGAAAGAGAAGACGAGGGCTCGCTTGAATGGAAATTAGTCCATCTCGATTTTCTTTCCAAGCTTTTTATGATTCAATGGTGACAATATTAAGGCTCTCTAACTTGAAGCTTTACTATCTCTATTGAAATTAAGAACGAGAGTATTGAAACTATGACTATAAGTGCTATTCTGGTTCTTAAATACATAACATCCTTGAATTTCATCTAACATTTAATGCTAAGTATTTCACTTGGCCAAATACTTCGAAGCCAGAAGAAAAGGATAGTAAAATAGAGGGATACCGATGCAAATAAGAGAAAGAAAAACCCTAAACTAGAAAATATGCAGTGTTACTGGAGATTCAATGCAGGCCAACATGTCAAGTCATTCCTAGCCGCGGGATTCCAATCTTTATCTGCCAACTCAGTGAAAAGATGAGCCCGCATGGGACAATGATTGGCTCTCCCGCCCTCTTATTAAACTGAACTCTTCCTTGGCATCTTACTACAGGCACTTGTCCCCTCAACACTCTGCCAAGGAAAAAGAAAAAAGAAAAGAGGCAAAGACACGTTTCTCTACTAACTTTTGATCAAAAGTCACCACAATCAGGCATGTAATCCCTGAAAGCAGTACTCTCTCCTGCTATTCCCATCCTTTTCTGCCTATCTTTTTGTGTATATCTGTTGTATATATCATCATATCTTTTATGTTTCTGTTCTTAGCTTAGCAGAGGTATGGTTTTGTTTTGATTGCTCGTGAGTTACACTAAATTTAGACACTGACGCAAGCCACACAACCACACAAATACACCTGCTATGTTACTGCTTTCAATCTTGTTTTGGTTCCTCTACTTCCACTGCAAAAAAGAACAAAAAAAGATTGTTTTCTTTAAGAAGTTGAAAGCTGATTGAGTAAAATATTGGCATGATATATTTTCATTAATTATTATAATATGTGATAGCATGAACGTGTTGATAGAAATTATCTGTGTTTCTTGATCATTAAGCACGCAGCATGCTTTACATTTCCATGTGCAATCGAACTTCTTAGAAAAAAGAAACGCTTGATTAAGACATGATGTGCTGATGCACTCTCTATTTGAAGAAAAACTCAATTTGTATTGGAAGTAGAAGAACTAGAGTTAGATACAAGATGTAGTTAAGACTTAAGATCATGTTGTGTTTCAAATTTAATGTAGTGTCGATTTTTAATGATTTTTTTTTTGTTTTTTTTTATATAAGCAACCTATAAGAAGTAGACAATGATATGCCAAGGAGTCATCCGTGTGGTTTAACTCGAAAAATCTACTTAATCGTCTCAAATTTAAATTGTAGGATGGCTGGCTGGAAATTTAGGGAATTAGAATACGGTTATTTTGCTATTATTTGTCTAGATATATTTAATGTCTTCAATGGAGTTAAAATCAGACCATTATGAATGAACTTGCCTATTTTGAAGTCAACAGCACTGCATGAATTGTCCAAATGAAACTGCCTAGAATGAAATTCTAAAATTTTAGCTCGTTGACACAAAAATAGTTTGTTGGTGACTTTCCATAGGGGGGAAAATGGACTACTTTTATGGACCAGGAAGGAATCATCTGTTTGTTCCAGGGCCGGTTAATATTCCTGAATCAGTCCTGAGGGCAATGAACAGGAACAATGAGGATTACCGTTCTCCAGCAATTCCAGCTATGACTAAAACTCTTCTTGAGGATGTGAAGAAGATTTTCAAGACTACCTCAGGAACTCCATTTATCATCCCAACCACAGGTACTTTCATCACGACCAAGACTTAAAGTTCTAAAATGTTTGTAGTTAATCTGCTGCACAAATCCAGCAAAATGCTTCAGAATCCCTGGATACTACTATGTCTTAATTTTACCTGGTTACAGTAAAATTTGTTTTTGGAAGTATTTGCTAACTTATGCCATCTTATTGAAGGAACGAAATAACTGGCGATTACTTCTATGTTATTTAGCTAATCGTAGTTTGTGTTAGTTGACATTGTTATTTTGGTTCAGGCACTGGTGCATGGGAGAGTGCACTTACCAACACATTGTCTCCTGGAGATCGAACTGTATCTTTCCTGATAGGCCAATTCAGTTTGCTCTGGATTGATCAGCAAACACGCCTTGGTTTCAATGTTGATGTTGTAGAGAGCGACTGGGGTCAAGGTGCCAACCTTGACATCCTGGCCTCAAAACTTGCGGAAGATACTGCGCACACCATTAAGGCTGTTTGCATTGTTCACAATGAGACAGCAACTGGAGTTACCAACAACTTGGCTAAAGTTAGAAAAATACTTGGTAAGTGTGTATGATTAACGCCTATCAGTGGCAAACCTTAGCTGCAATAATAAAGTGCCTCCTCGTATGAATCCCTATGTATGTTAATATCCTTGATTGTTATATTGCTTGCTTAGATTTTTCTCAGGAGAAATCAAGGATCTTTTCCAACATAGACTATCTAAAATATGCGTTGATATCAATATATAATCCTATAAATGTCGTTGGCATATTGTGTTTTTCTAAGTTCTGGATCATGAAAGCTACACCTGCATCAGATTCAGTTGCAAGGGGACCGACTGAGGCACCTATATATATAGAGAAAAATCCCCAACTACTCGAGAGTTTTGGGTTGATACTCGAAAGTGCTGTCCCACTTGTATTCTGATCTTCAAGTATGATGTAGGTTCCCCCGAAGCAAAATAGCACTTCTTACGGTGGGTATATTCTAATGCTTATTACGTTTGCTCCAGTGATGTTGCGCTTCTTCTACCTATCCTCTAATAAATGCATTAATAGAATGTAGATAATGCATTGTACTTGGATGATAAGTTCGACTACATATAGATCAAAACTGAATTGTGATCCTTGCTTAATATTGTCCATCTCGCTAGGGACGAGAAGCTTTTCATAGCACTTATAAATCAATAGTTCAAAATGCACGAGTGAGGCATACTCCAGCGTGCTCTGTGCTGGAATTTTATGGGGTAGAGCTTATGCAGTGCAAGATACATGGAAAATATCGTGTTCCTCACCCATATATTGAAAACGATCAATTCTAAACTTACTATTTATTTTGATTGTTATGCTTTATTTGACAAACAACATAAAGTTGTGTGTCAGCATTCAGCTTAATTTTTCCCGATTCTGTGGCTTTGGGACATGATAATTCAGTTCTTTCATCGTTTAATTTTAATCTCCATCACTTGAAATCGATCACATGTTTTTTTATGATTCAGATGACTACAGGCATCCAGCTCTCTTCCTTGTTGATGGAGTGTCCTCCATTTGTGCTCTTGATTTCCGTATGGATGAATGGGGAGTAGATGTGGCTTTAACCGGCTCTCAAAAGGCTCTCTCTCTTCCTACCGGGATGGGTATCGTGTGTGCAAGCCCCAAAGCTCTTGAGGCATCTAAAACTGCCAAGTCGTTTAGAGTATTCTTTGACTGGAAGGACTATTTGAAATTCTACAAGCTTGGAACATTTTGGCCATATACACCTTCCATCCAATTGTTGTATGGACTAAGAGAAGCACTGGACCTCCTTTTCGCGGAAGGACTCGACAATGTGATTGCAAGGCATGCTCGTCTAGGAAAAGCAACAAGGTTACTCCTTTTCTTTTCCTTTTTAATGTTTTCCTTTCAATTAAGTCATCTAAATTATTGCTTCGTCGGACAGATGCTAAGTCATGACTCTTTGAATCTTAAAATTTAGGCTTGCTGTGGAGGCATGGGGTTTGAAGAACTGTACTCAAAAGGAGGAATGGTTCAGTGACACAGTGACTGCAGTTCTTGTTCCCCCATACATTGATAGTGCAGAAATTGTTAGGAGGGGATGGAAAAGATACAACTTAAGCTTAGGTTTGGGTCTCAACAAAGTAGCTGGCAAGGTTTTCAGAATAGGGCATCTTGGCAACCTGAACGAGGTAACCTTCATTTTTCCATATCCATTGGCATGTGCATTTAGTGATTCATTAAACATCATCCAGACAACCATTTTATGAATAAATCCAAGAAGGATATTTGAGTACATGAAGACACTGCCGGCAGTAGCAACAAATAATGCACAAAAAATAAATAATAAAACAAAAAACTGTCCTTCAAATTGTATTAGAGAATCATGAAACAATTTGCCTGTTATGAATGGATTCATCAGTCATGCATCAAGGGAAAAAAGAATATGATCAACAGTAAGAGGTCAATGCATCTTGTTGCCAGTGGGAGCTTCAATTTGTTTCCTATCAGCCTTTTGAACTGGTAATTGTGGGCAGGGAGACTGCTTTGGAATGTTTAAAGACTCAGATTCTTAAGAGTCATAATAGCATCTGAATGGTCTCATGGGGTTCAGAGCTAAACTAAAGATATAAAAATCCTATTACTGTTTAAACTTCAATGCTTGTCTGAATATCTTTTAAGTTCTGATAACAATATACTCGATTAAGTAGCTGTAGTTCAATAAAAAATGCAACCTTTTGCTTTTATAACTATGACGTAGTAGCGGATAAACTGAATCTTAATTATCAGTCATGATAAATTGTTAGTATCAAGACAGTCATAACTCTGCCAAATGGATCCTGATTCCTGAATTAGGCCCTCGTTCTCTTCTTATGCAACATGATCTGTCAAGCATTTTCATTAATATTTCCTTGCCTTAGCATTTCCTTTTAAAGATAATGACTTGGAAAATATAACCCACCAAAAAGTCATTTTTATGGTTGCTCTGCTTCATTCCTTCTCTGCATTTAATTTCTTTTCTCAGTTGCAATTGTTGGGCTGCCTTGCCGGAGTGGAGATGATACTCAAGGATGTTGGTTACCCTGTAAAGTTGGGAAGTGGAGTAGCAGCTGCTTGTGCTTATCTGCAGAACAGTACCCCTCTGATCGCTTCCAGGATTTGATTCACATGCCATCAATGTAATTATTCTTTTTCTGCTATTCGCTTCCAGAAACTCTAAATTATGAATGTTTTCCTTCCCGTGCTTGTACTCATTGAGACTCCCAAGGTCTCGTTATGTAAATCTGTGCTTCTTACAGTATCATGTATCTGAAACATCAAATCAAAGTCTATTTTTTAGAGAATATTTGAACATTTAAAGTATTATCTAGTAATTCATCAACAAGACAGGTACTTCTGATGCAGATAATAATTATACAAGTACACGTTGGAACTAAATTGTGCTATATATTTTGGTTATAAGAACAATCATTGTATGTCAAATCATACCGATGAGACCCAGGACTTGTAGTCACAATGTAGTGGCAGTAATATTTGGAGTTCATGGATGCTGAGGAAACTAAATGGAGAAATACTTATTTCACATGGCTGTAGTTTCTTGATTGACTTGTGCCTCTCAATTTTCCAAGTTAGTGTCGTGTTGTATTCTTCTTGACTTGTGCCCCTCAATCTGTTTTTCTTTACAGATGCATAAATTCTCTTGTTTTTACAAAACATAGCTTCAAATCCTAATGCTTATTGCTAGATGAGAGTAAAAGGGTCATTTAATTTGATGTTTCTGAAATGCCTCTCACGTTTCTTAGAATCTCTGTAGCTCATCATTCTGTGGATCTTACATAAACGATTTTAGCTTAGGTTTCCCCAGGAATCAATGACAAGAGATTTACTAATTTCGTGGCTTCTTGGAAGGACAGCAGGAATAAAAGACATTTTGTTTTTTTAATTTACCAGTGGGATATGTCATCTGCAGCATAAAAGACTTGGAAGTTTAGATGTTTTTGTGCTTTAAAAATATTTTTTTAAAAATTATTTTTTTATTTTAAATTAATATTTTTTTTTTATGTTTGTAAATCATTTTGATACACTGATATCAAAAATAATTTTTTTAAAATAAAAAATATTATTTTAATATATTTTTGAGTGAAAAACACTTTGAAAAGCAACCGCAACTATGTTCCCAAATACACCCACCAGAAAGCAGTGGCTAATTATCTCTCGTTATTAAAACTACATTCGTTAAATCAGTTTAGTCTGTTAACTCGATAAAGTTATGATATGATCCGATAAAGTTTTAATTTGAACACTGATGTTAAAAATAATGTTTTTAAAATAAAAAAAACATTATTTTGATATATTTTTGAGTGAAAAATACTTTGAAAAGCAACCGTAACCACGCTCCCAAATCCGCCCACTAGAAAGTAGCAACTAATTATCTCTCGTAATTAAAACTACATTTGTTAAATTAGTTTAATCGGTTAACTCGATAAAGATATGATATGATCCGATAAAGTTTTAATTTTGAATTGATTTTGTTTGATTAAAAAGGGTTAAATAAAAAAAATATTTTTAAAAAAGTAAATTAAGATTATTTTGAACAAAAATAATATATATTGATTGATTTAATGATCCATGAATTGATTCTACAACTTAATTATCCAAATATTTGTTTAGATTAAACCTTAAAGGTTGTTAAACAATCATGATTAAAACTTGAAATGCTTAAGATAATATTTTATTTCCTGAAAAGTTTGAAATTTTTTTTTATATATAAAACATTTCAAAAATCTAATTGGTAGATCACCTTACAATTTAATGCATTTTAATAATTCACTTAAAATTTTCAAATATAAAATTAAATTTAACCAAATATTTTTTCTGGAGGGTTTATTTGCCAGGGTATTTAATAGTGTTGTAATGGTTATTTTTTAAAGTTTTTTTTTACTTGAAAATACATTAAAATAATATTATTTTATTTTATTTTTTAACATTAAAATATCCAAATATATATATATATATAATTTTAATTCTTTTTTGACTAACAGATTTGTAATCCCAAACGGGGCATAGAACTGAGTCGGACACAGCAACCATTTTTGGAGTTTATTTCTTTCTAATTTTATTTGAGTTTTTAATAAACCATATAGAAGGTAACCGAAGATAATACCTTAAGGATGTATTTCGAGTTTCGACCTAGTTTTCCAGACTGAGCGGCCCACTGGACCATTAGCCAAGCCCGCTTGTCTGTGACTGGAGAGTAGAAGTAAAAAATAAACGTTAGGGTTGTGGCTTTCAAGGTGGTCGAAATTTAGAAAATTCTGAGCTCGTTCATCTGAAGCCTGAGCTCTCGACAGCTAACAAAACAGCAAGTAACCTTGGTGCAATCACTCCTGCTTTTTCTTCTGCTTCAACTTTCTGTCTGCACCTGCAAAATCCACCTCTCTTGCCTTGCAATTTCTTGTTTTTCCTATGCTTTAGCTTCGTTAGTTTTTGCTTGTAAACTGTTTGTTTTGGTACTTGAGAGAGAACCTAAAGTGTTTTTTCTTTTCTTTTTTGGGTTTAGTTTGATAGTAGAATTTGAGAAAGCATAGAATACAATGGATGGAAGATTAGCGAATAAATGGAGATTAACAGTGAACGAGAAGAAATTCATAGAGACTGCTTTGGCTTCAAACCTTAGAATTGATGGTCGCAATCCTCTTGAGTATCGTAAAATTACCATCAAGTTTGGCAGGCGAGTTGCTTGTTAGTACATTTTTTTTCTATGCTTTTTTTGTTCTTGAGTTTATGTTTCATCTTTCAAGCTCTCCTTTTGGTTTTACACATTTTACTGTATTGTTATGCCTGTCATTAATTATAAAAAAGTTGATGTAGTTTTGTTTCAATGACGCATAGGAGCTGCAAGAGGAAAAGAATACTGGAGTCTCTTTGACGAGTTGTTATCGTGTCATAATTGCTAGTATCTTGCCATAGTTTGGTTTTATTTCTGAAGATTGCAAAGTTCATGGCTGAAAATTATTGTATTGGGTTTTGATTTTTATTGAATGGTATGTTGTTTATGGTGAATTTACAGAGAAGATGGGTCATCAGAGGTGCAGCTAGGACAGACTCATGTAATGGGTTTTGTGACAGGTCAATTAGTTCAACCTTATCAAGACCGACGGAATGAAGGGATGCTTTTGATTTTCACAGAATTCTCTCCAATGGCTGATCCTTCATTTGAGCCAGGCCACCCTGGGGAATCTGCAGTGGAGTTGGGTCGAATAGTAGATCGTGGTCTAAGGTGATTAATCTCTTCACTTGTATTTGTTTGAGCAGCATTTCTCTTGTTTACTGGCTTGATGTTATTCTTTGTTGGCGGTTTTATCAAGAAATGTTTCCCTAAGAATATCATATCTGTACAAGCTAGGTGTATATGTGTGTTCACTTGCATTTTCATAATCATACATTTCTCATAAGGGATTGCCATGGTGGGGCCTTCATAGCAAGTGTCAGCGCTGCACATGAAACATATGTTAATCCTTCAGAAGAATACAAATGTTTTTATAAGATAGTTTAACTTCGTTTGAATATTTAATTGACCTTTCAGGGAGAGCAGGGCTGTGGATACAGAATCACTTTGTGTTCTTTCAGGAAAATTAGTGTGGGCCATTCGTATTGACCTTCATATCTTAGATAATGGGGGGTAAGCTATTATTTTTTTGATGTTAAATTTTTTAACTTTCATATCTTAGAAATTTCTCTCATTAAGTTCTTCTACAGATCTGTGCTTTATTTCTTCTTTTACTAATACCTAATAGTTATCTCATCTATCCTGCAAACAGAAATCTTGTTGATGCTGCCAATATTGCTGCTTTGGCTGCTCTCTTAACATTTCGAAGACCAGAATGCACTTTAGGTGGTGATGATGGTCAAGAAGTAACAGTGCATCCACCAGAGGTTGGCTCATTTAATGCTTTTAAATATTCACGTGTAATGGAAGCTTGAATTTTTACCAAGGAAGCATTTTCTTAGTTTTAAGTTTTTAACTCTAAGAACCAACTTGGTCTGTAAAATGTACCCCTTATTGTAGTTGTACTGTGTCTGTCTCTGAAATTTTGGATAACTCTCTGAATCGATACTTCGGAAAATAGTAAAATAAATACCTGTTGAACTGATTTTGTTTATCATTTCACCCTTATGTCCTTCTAAGTTGACTACCCTACTTTGCCTAGCTATCATTCTGGTTGCCTTTATACACAAATACAGATGATCAGAGTGCCTTCCAACCCCATACGCATTCATGTATCAGATTGATCAGATACGTGTGGATCTGGACTGAAAAATGGTTTCATCATAATGCATGAGATAGACTTCGTGAAGAATTTTTGTTTCTTCTCATAAGGTCATTTGATAAATTATATAGATTAGCAATGTGCATAAATCTGCCATGATTGTTAGAAAGCTTCGTGCCTTCTTGGTTATTGTGTCATCCCTTGGGTTTACAAGCAATAATTCATTTTGTTCAAGTCATTTTGTTCCACGCAGGGTATCTAAGAGGTCTTAACAGAATGATAATCCTAGAAACTGCGATTCTTCATGCTGTGCTGAACTAAAATTATTCTCTTAAAGTTTGGAGCTTAATGTCCACAAAGTTTCCTATAATAGGGACTTGGAAGTACACAATGAAGATTGGAATGTGTCTTGTTTAGAATAAGGGTAATACCAGGGAATGCTCGCTATAACTGTGTTCACCATCCTCATGCATTGCAGCTGTGTGTATATCCTTCCATAGAAATAATCATTTCAATGGCTCAGTAGAAGTAATTGAAAGCTTTCATCTCTGATGTTGAGTGCAATTGTTTTCTTGAAAGTCAGGCTCAGGCATTGTATTTTAAATCAACTGTTTTCCTTCAGAATAAGAGTCTAATACAACACTCTTTAATAGGGTCTCTAGAAAGTCACAGAGAGAGGAACGCTTCATATCTCATAAGTGGCCATGTTTCCATGATCTGCGTCTTGAACTTGTCCACATAACAAATGGACCAGTTACTCTGAACTGGATATTAAGAAGTCCTTGTTAGAAAGTCTGCACCTTCCTTTTTCTTCTCCCAGTAAATGTTGTAGGCTTTAATGATGTTGTTGTGGCAGCAACATTTCAAATGTTTTATTAACTTTCATCATTTGCATTTTTCATATTGTTAAGTTGATTACTATTCATTGCATTGTGACAGGAAAGAGAACCGCTTCCTTTGATAGTCCACCATCTCCCTATAGCAATAACTTTTGCATTTTTAGGCAGTGAGGGAAAAATGGTGAGCAGATTTATCCTTTAGATTCTTTTGTGTTCACTCCCTATGCATATTGATGTTGAGTTTGAGAAGCATGCCAGCCAGTTCTTTTAATCTGAATGAGTGCTATGTAGGTGGTTGATCCTACCCATAGTGAGGAGGCTGTTATGGGTGGAAGAATGACTGTAACAGTTAATGCAATTGGTGATATTTGTTCAATTCAGAAAGCTGGAGGGGAGGGTGTGCCACAGAGTGTTATTATGCATTGTTTGCAACTTGCTTCTATGAGTGCTGAATCCATAACAAAGAAGATAAATAATGCAGTGAGTTTATTCTCTTAAAAAGATTTTGAAAGCTGAGGTGCCATTTCTTTTTTGATACCAAATATTCATGCGCTTTTAATGCAATCTACTCTTTTTCTCTGTCAATTTGCTACTTTTTAAAGGATGTAGCCATGGGACTATGTCTTTTGATCGAAAACTAATTTTATCATGTGAATTGATGGAGGTTGAAGCATACAGCACAGAGAGAGCATTGCGCAAGATCAAGCGCCACCCTACTTCTGCTGCTGGCAATGTTAGTGTAGCTGGTAGTGATGTAAAAGAGCAAAATAAAACTGTTGAGCAGGTGGGAGGTAGTGAGCTGTCGAGGCATCATATGGAGAGAATGAAGCTGGTATCTGAGGAAACCTGCAGCAGTAGAAATAATGACAATGATGGTGATATCAAATCATCTGAACAAGGTGGAACAAGTCGAGGAGAGAGCAATGCTATGAATTTTCTTGGGGGTCCATCAAGCTGGTACGGTGCTAGCACTTTCCGATATTTTTTTTAAAGTTTAAACTTTCTCTGCCAAAAGAAGATTTTACATCCATCGCTAAAATCATAATCATGAGCTTAGCATAACAAGTGTGCATTTTGTTGGAATTGAAGAAAAGTTGTCTGAATCATGAATTTGATTACTGGGGAAGGATATCTTGGCCCTAACATAGTTTAATAACATTAGTTTCCAGACCTTTTCTCTGTTATATACTTTAATATTAGTTTATGGCTCCGTGTAATGGATTCAAGTCTGTATGATCACAACTTATGGAAAGAGAGAGTGAAGAGATGTGGAAATGGGTTCTAATTAACCACTTCATAAGTTGGTTAGTTATCAAGCTGTCCTGGTTTTGTGGTAATTAGAAGTCCTATAGGATTATAATAGACCTTTCTTCTTGTTCTTGAGCTTTTTGAAACTCTATTCTATATGGTTTAAGGAATTTTCAACTTCATTTGTTTCCTATCTTTGAATAATTTCTTATTAATAGTGACACAGATCTTCTTCTCTCCTCAGGGATCCTTATCTGAAGGGTGTTGATGATGATTCCCTGAAAGCTAATGTAGCCTCATGCGGTATGCAACTTGTACAATTTTCTTAGAAGTATGAAAATTACCTTGGCTTCTATCCTGCTTGTAAATGGTTTTGCTCTTTTTCCCTACAAGCTTCTTTCATATTTCACTCATTTGTAATACTACATAAAAGTGTGAAGCAAAACTTCCCCATCAAAGGCAATTCAAAGCAGACTTAGACTAGTTCTTTTTGGATGGGAAGTCAACTCTTGAATACATTTCACAAAGCAACAAGGAGACTGCAGATATCCTGCCATTCCATTATTTATTTTTTCGAAAGGATACAGAATGGCTAGTTGGTGCTGCATGAATTAGCTGACAAGGAGACAGCAGATCTCCTGCCATTCCATTGTTCTATGGCTAGAGTTATAGCCTTCATTATTTTGAGGCATAGCATTTTCTGTGAATTAATGATACAGTTTTAATGCCTGGGCATTTGGGTTTCGGGGAGTAGAGTAATAGCCTTATTCCATAGAACAGGGTGCAGTTATCATAGATTAATCTAATACATTGACGACCTTACAGTGGCTGCAAACCATCCACCTGTGCACAGCTGCTTTGATCATTAATTAAATAGTGGATAATGAACCCATACATGCAATGTGAATGCTTATATTTTTTAAAAACAGGCAACCTGGTGTGCTTTTTTTTTCAAAATCTGTTTGTGTGCCAAAGCAACATGTAGCCTATTAGTGGTCGTGGAATCATATGTTCCAGCTTTGAAATGCATTGGAAGGGTTACATTCCAATCCTTTCCGATTCCTGCATGTATGCAGTCTACTTGGATGATTCTGTGATGGGATACAGAGAGTATGCATCACTGACTTGCGTGTGAAACATGCAGGAATATCAACACAGCATATGGAACAAAAAGAAAGTGAGGAAAATAGTCCCAATATGGACACGGAGAATCCAACAGAAGATATTAAACAAGCCACTTTAGCTACAGATGCATCTGGAACTGCACTGGAAACAAATGGAGAGAAAACTTTGAAGGATGCTGTGAATCCCAAGAACAAGAGGAGAAAGAGGGCTTCCAGCATGAATGCAAGTTAGATGAACTTGTGAGCAGAAAATATCTACCTTGCAGGTATATCAGCGAAAGCTTTTATTTTTATTTGTATGGAAGCTCCATGCATCACCACTCTGTATAACACTCAGATGGACTGTTCGATAGTATTTGAAACATTTATTTCTTGTATTGTGCTTCCTGCTGGAAGGAGAAGGGGTTGGGAGGTGCAAGGAGAGGCTAACATCAAGTCTTTCTTAAAGAAAATTGCTGTTGATTTTTTTTTTTTTTTGGTGGACGGTAGTTATCAGAGAGAGAAAGAGAAACCTGCCCTCGTTCTTTTTCTAAAACCATCTTAAATGAGTGGAATATCAGTGCCATATCATGTGTTGGTTCCTCCTGACAAATCCAGTGCATTCTTCTTTTAATGAAGTGAATTACCACCTCGGATATTTTTTTGTACTGATGGTTGATCCTTTTCAGATTCTTGAAACATGCTTCCTTCAATCCATTTGTTATGGTGGAGGGTCACTGGTGTTGAAATCTTTTACTTCATATTCAACAGTAGAAGACAATGAATCAGCGGCGGCCAGGATATACAGAAGTGAAGACCTGAAAGAGGCTTTTCTAAACTCTCTGAATGTTTCTCTTGCTAATGCTAATGCTAATGCTAATAGAGTATCGCATGTTGTGTTGGCTGCATGAGTGTTGTCACGAACTTTGCTTGTGCTGCTTAAGTTGCCCATTGTTCGGCCATTTATTGCTTTGGAATTTTGGATAGGAGGTTAACTTTTTAGAGATGCTGTTTCAGTGGCAATGGTGCTTTGCTTTGACGCCATATGCCACTTCTTACCGTGTTCAAGTATTTTTGTTTCGTTAATACATATAGTTAGGTAGAGGAATGAATTCAAATTGTCATTCTCCTCTGTAGAGAAGAAGTGTGATTTAATCAGGTATCTCTTGGCTGCCGATCTCTTCTTGATGGGTCGGTCGGTCTGTTTGTTTCGCGGTATTCATCATTGAATAGGTGGAGGCATTCTCTGTTTCAAGCAATACAGGAATAAGAAACATCCATACAACCAAGCCTGGTGCAAAACCTGATATGCAAGTCTCTCTGCTGATTATCTATCATTTCATTTCTTTACATATCTTCTTCTCATGCGATTGATTAATTTTTTCAAAATGCATTTCATCCCTATTATTTTCTTCTGTTACTTTTGTTATTCTCCTCATGCCATGCACCGGGAATGCTGTGCTGTTTCAAGTGGGTGAGACTCCTGGCTCCCCTGCCTGAATGCAAACATGCTTTGTTTTCCACCGCTAAACTGATGATACATGGTCCTTTGGAATAGTCATCCTCTCTGCCTGCCATTATTGATGAATGGGAAACTTAAACACGTAATTGCAGTGTCGGTACTGTAGAAGGTAGATTACAAGCAAGGCGGTTTCATGTGTTCTTCAAATGGGTCGCTAGTCACCATCTCAATCATGGATGATCATGGTGTGTGGATAAACGTGGAAAATGTAATATGGGCAACTGCCGTTAAATTGTTTTTTCGAGAAAAAGATCCCAATTGTAAGCAAGGGATAAAACCCTCCATTTTCATGTCCCAGCTTTCACTTGTATGTATATATTCTTGCGTCTACAAAAATTAAACCTGACTCCTGATAAAAATATATATTTTTAAATGTATTAATTTAGATATAGATTATCTGTTTAAAATTTAATAAAAAAGAATTTAGTTTTAGCATATAAAAAGTGGTCTGAAAATGCACTTGTCATGAATAATAGTAGGGGGGGGGGGGGGGGGGGGGGAAAAACAAAAAAAAAATTTTTTTAAAAAAAAAATATAAAAAAAAAAAATTTAAATAAAAATTTTTTTTTTTAAAAAAAAAAAAAAAATTAAAAA
>Ga0325405_1000280_pt1 | contig 48200 bp, 16 predicted proteins | sample PopdelMetagenome_21_FD_205663 | JGI IMG/M metagenome (GOLD analysis project Ga0325405, IMG submission 205663) | Populus deltoides microbial communities from Bellville, Georgia, United States - Xylem-Control-R2 | ecosystem: Host-associated > Plants > Phyllosphere > Stem > Wood/Secondary xylem...
TTATTTTGATATTCTGATGTTAAAAATAATTTTTAAAAAATAAAAATATATATATTATTTTAATATATTTTAAAATAAAAAAAATTAAAAAATAATTATTACTGCACTCTCTTAAAAAAAAAAAAAATACACTCAATGGAACGTGGAATTTCCTATACCATTATTATCTATCTTTACAACGCAATCTATTTAATTTATCGTCATAATGAAGTAAGATTGCTGAACTTACATTAGACATTCCATTAGTTGATTTAACCATCCAATCCTAACCAAATCACAAAGTCAAAAAAGAATCAACCACTTTTGATCCCACAATCAATCAATTCAAATTCATTTGAGCAAAAAAAAAAAAAAAACACCACATTTTACCAATTATTCCAAGGTTAATCATTGAGACCTTTTTCTTTAATTTTTTTTTTTGGGTTGGTTGGTTCAGCATCTTTTTCCCTTGATTCGGCATTAAAATTTATTATCCCTAGCAGTAGGTCCACGGCATTTTAGCACGAGGGAGCCTAACCTCTGCCCATACAAGAAATTATGGATTGCATGGAGAAAATTTTAAAGGTGTTGCCAACATAACACTCAAAGGATACGACAACTCTACTTTTTATTTCTTCCACAGTTTAACCAGCCGAGACATCCCATAAAACCTTGATTGCGTATGTGTGAGCTCCCACAAGTTGAAAGGATAATAATTATTTAATTTTTTTTTTTTTTTAATCTTTGTTCTTGTTCGTAGTAATGGATAGTTAGTTTCTTTTGTGACGATTTCAATACCCTAACATTACATCATTAATCACTAAGATTAAATATTTAATATAACCATGGGGGAAGGTGAGAATTAAGAAAACATCTGTTCAATGGAATCTTAAGTTTTGGTATGATCATGTTCAGATTCTCTTCGTATTGATTAAAAACCATGGGGAAAAACCAAGAACCAGAGCGAATTCTTGCCTGGAATCTGCAGCAGCAGCAGCAGCAACGTTGCCTAACAATGTTTTAATTTATGAGTAGCTAGGTGTTGAACAATGCACATCTTGATAAATAAAATAAGACATACGTACGAAGTTAATTTATCAATTATATATGGGGGGTGGCATCTGCTCAGCTATTTCTTTATTTCTAGCATATATTAAGAAGATCATATATAGGTGTATATCCACCAGACCAGACCCTTAATCATAATTTCTCTCTTCTCGTTGGCACGTTTTAGAAATAAATGGTAAGCATGTTCATGCATGTATACACCTTAATCATATTCTTAAACTCTATTAAAAAACACTTTATATATATATATATATATATATCCCTCGTTTCTAGCTCGCATAATTATAAGATTTTTTTTTGTGAAATAATAATATAATAAATAGTTATTTTGATTTTAGCTGTCTAATTAATGATCACGTACATTGACTCATTAGATAGATTACAATTACATGATGTGTGTTAAAAACCCAAGTTCAAGAAATAGTATGAACACATCAATGGAGCTATTTGATTAAAAAAAAAACGGAGAATAATTTGTTATCCAATCGTTGAATTTGATAGAAGTTTGACTAGTGCATTTTAAAAGCGTTGTTTCTTATAAGGAGATGGACTTGTTCGGATCGAGACTTAGCTGGGAGAAAACCAAAATCAACATTTTCACAGAAGCATTCTTAATTTTAATGAAATTCTTTTATATATTTTTATGGGGATTTCTCAAAATAAATAAAAAACTACTATATGGTTATCAGAATTAAAGGTGTTGAACAAAATTCCTAGTTACCAAAAGATAGAAAGGATACGTAAATTTGCTTTTTATATTGAATATTTGGTACAATATTTTTTTTATTTTTGATTAACGTGAGTGTTCGAGCCAGTTTTGCGCGCACCTCGACTAATTTCACGGGTCCTGAAATTAACGACCATGTAAGTCTTTAATGGCAATCATATTAGCAACCATGAAACTCGAACTTGAGACCACATAGAAAACAAATCCTTTAATCTTAAATTTTTATTCATGAATCACTTACTAGATGGTTTTGTATAAAATATTTTTTAAGGAGTTCATGCCTGTAATTTCAAGAGTCATTTCTTAATTAAACTTATGATGTTGAATTTGAAAGAAGTTTGACAAGTGCATTTTGCACAATGATTTCAAGTAAGCTAACTACGTACAATGTTATATATTTCAAATGCATATTCCTTTGAAATGGAAGAATTCAATTAATTTTGATCATGAATTCAAGCACAATTTTTTCTCAGTATGATGTGAGATGTGTATTAAAAACCCAAGTTCATATCCAAAAGGAAGTTTGGACGTGTCATGTAAACTTTATAACCAAAAAAAAAAAACAACTTTTGACCTGACCTTACTAAATTATTTTTCTATAAAAATATATATTTAACACTAATATAAATAGAATTATTTAGTTTATTTTTTAGAATAATTTTAAAATTAATTATTCAAAACTTTCTCTATAGTTTAGGACTATATACGTATAATTTTAGGACATGAGAAACACTAGTTTTCTTTCACTATGGTTTAAGATTGTAATTTTTAAGCTTGGAAAACCCCATCTTTATATCTTTCACTACACAGTACACACCACGTAAATTCATACCCTGGTTTATTCATATTCTTGTACCAGCAGCAGTCTAGAATTGTCACCCCCCCCCCCCCCGGAACAGGATTCCGATCCTGTTTGGTGCCGGAAAACTTGAAGCCGGCCCTCCCAAGTCCTAACCTCACAACCGTGAGCAAAACGTGCATGTGGCGTTGCTGTCATTTGGTAGCCATGGGCAAAATTTGCTCGCGCTGTTGCTGTCATTTGACAGCCAAGGGTTGGTGCTATTACTTTGTTGAGTACACATTGTGCTACGGGGAATACAGCTCTGTTGAATTGCGATGACGACAGGGATGATGCAATGCTCAAATCAGAAATAAGGACGCTGAGAGATGGTGTAAGAAAATGGGAAAGGCAAAAATTTGAATGCCAATGTGTCGACTTCTTATTGGCCCATCTAGTTGTGTCCCATCACAATCATGGACCCTACTACCAATGGAGCTAAACCATGGGAGCATATCAAGTTTTAGGTCCCGGGCTCCTTTCATAAAACTTATGGTGGGTCCATTATCTTCCATCCTCCATGCATTTATTAGGCAAGTGAGTCTCACGCTATAATCAAATGTTGATCTTTCCCATATCTCAGGTAAGGTTACACATATTTATTAAACCCGGTTTCGTGAGTTGATCTAATTCTCAACTTGGAATTATCCTGGTTAGATCTTGATGTCTTAATAGTATAATCTAGGATTCCGTCGACTTGCTCACAACATAATTTAAATTTTAAAAAATAATTTCTTTGAAACAATGTCACTTAATTTAAAAAAATAATAATAAAATAAAATCGTTTCATCAATCCATCTAATTTATAATTTAATCAAATTTTAAAACTTAAGTAATGATAGGATTGAAAGAGAGAGGACAATCTCATTTTCTTCTCATTATAAAAGTGCAATTAATTAACATCATCCATTTATTAAGGCATCATTTTTTTTTGTATTTGGAATCATGTTTGAGTGTGTTTATATTAAAAAAATATTAAATTAATGATTTTTTAGTATTTTTTGATGATTTTAATGTGTTGGTATCAAAAATAAAAATAATTCTAAAAATAATTAATTTTAATAATTTTAAAAAATATTCTACACCACGACATCAAACACCATTTGCTTTTCCTTTGAATATCAAATTTTGCAACCCTTTTTTAAACATTTTGTTTTATATCAATCATGAAGAGTTGAATTGTCATGAATTCTAATATTATTTTAGTATAAATAGTATATTTTAAAATGAATTAAAAAAGATGAATTTAATCTAGATATACAAGAGTTTATAAAAAAAATCTTAATAATAATTAAAATAATAATGAAGATAACGATGCATGTATTAAATACAATAGTCAAATTTTTTTAACTTATCTTCATAAAATCTTGAATAACGAGCTTTAGAATGCTTGATATAAAAATATGTGATATTTCATTTTTTTAATATTTTTTCCTTGACATGGTTTTGATTATGAAGGTCAAATCCTCGTTAGTCATATTAGAAAAAATAAACAATATATTGATTTTTATGAGCTTGTTAGGATGTAACTTCACGCAAAAAGCTCTAGCCAGTAATATTTTTCTGCTCTCCTTACTAAGAATATAAAATATTCATCTTTCTAATTTTTGTTTTGACCCATTAATTAATTCTGAATGTCCAAGTGTTTACACTTCATTTTCGACAATGAAGAAATAACCACTATATAATAATTAAAAACTACATATTTTACAAGTGAATTGTTTCTAGGTGATAGTTAACTCATATTAGTCTTCTATATATTAAAAGAAAAGATTATTTAAGTCGAGAAAAATTAAAAAAACCAAACGCATTATTTAAAATGTTTTCCATGTCCTTGACATGATATAGCTATCAGTAATGTGAGTAATGTGGTATGCCATTATTATATTCAACTCGGTTCAATAGTTAACTCTGGATTCAATTAACTCATTATTTGACTCGGATTGGATGTAAATAAATTAATTATTAATTAACTTGATCGACTTTATAGATTAATTTATATTTTAATTAAAACCCTGCTTGATTTTTTTAAAAAAATATATTTGTTTAAATTTTTTAAAATCAATTAATTAACCTAATCAACTCACAATTCTAATTAATCTTACATCTGGTCAAGTCTCATTTCAAGTTAATATCATGTTTAATAAGTATGGAATGTTCATAAAAAAAGAAGTTAGTTGACTTTCATACAAAGTAAGTGTGACTCACATACACAAAACAAGCGTGTGGACATGTTCAACTCCAAATTAACATTTTGATTTTGCCTGAAGCAAGATAAACCACTAGTATATAAAGGTGGTGCGTGGAGCTTGGCTCTCCAGGAGTAATTTTTTTTCGAAGTGATATAGCAACTAGTGACTTGAACTATAGTGATGGGTAGACAACCTTGTTGCGACAAACTTGGTGTGAAGAAGGGGCCTTGGACAGCTGAGGAAGACAAGAAGCTGGTCAGTTTTATTCTCTCACACGGCCAATGTTGTTGGCGTGCTGTACCAAAGCTCGCCGGACTCCGCCGATGTGGCAAGAGCTGCCGTCTTCGCTGGACTAACTACCTCCGGCCTGACTTGAAGAGAGGCCTTCTTAATGATGATGAGGAAAAACTTGTCATTGATCTCCATGCCCGCCTTGGCAATAGGTAACTATATATATATATTATCTAGCTATCATCAAGCCGTTTCATTGTTATATGCTTCTTGTCTCATTTTTTATTACCTTTCCATTACCATTAACTTTTCATGGTTGGTGTGGAGCATGCTTGGGGAGGATCATTTTCTGCATCTAAGTAAATTTCAACATCAAAAACTCTCTCTCTATTATTATAGTTGACATAGTTTTCATCATTTTAGTTTAAATATTGTGTCCAACCAAGCATGTTTAGCTTCTTTTTTACACCATGCTTCTTGTTTTTTTCCCCTTCATTTTACAATTCACATGATTAAAAATGACTTAATTTTGATGTTTTTTCTATATATATATATATATATACAACAAGATGAAATCACAAGTTTAAAGACCATCAAAATTTAAACTTGGTGTTCATGGCAAGATACAATCTAAGGATATAGCTATCTAAGCAAAGGAGTTACACATAAAGACTTTACTAACACAAATAACATTAAATATATCAAATGATTTTATAATTAGTAGTTACATCTCTTTGGTGTTTTTCATACGAAAATAACATCAAATTAAGTTTTTAAGTTATTTTTTATGGTTTTGATACTAATATAAAAAATAAATAAAAAATCTAAAAATATATATAATTTTAATGTGTTTTTAATTGAAAAATACTTTTACAAAAATAGTTTTTACGGCAATACCAAACATACATAGTTATATACAAGGGAGGCTTCACATAACTATAATAATGATGATGATAATGATGATGATAAAAAAGGTTTTTAACTCTTTCTTTTTCTTTTTTATTTATGATGCATGCTATTATTAAACAAGTATACTAAGTATATAATGATTAGGTATTTAACACAATTTATTAATTTATTTTAAGAAGAAAGGCCTAATATTCAAAAGTGCTGCGCAGAGTTACTTTTTAGAGTATTCATCTTGCATCATCACATGCCAAGGATTCTTATCTTTGCTCACACTCGACATGAAACATCAACGTGGGATGTGATAAGTTGAGGAGTAGTCATCGTCTACAATTTGGTTTGATCCCATGGACATTCCTTTTGCTTCTTGTAATGCCTAAATCGTCTTGGCCTGTAGAAAATTAGGGTTTCTAAGTGGTGACACACAATTTAAATCTTCAACTTTATGAGTGCACAAAGTGCGTGAATTAACTAACATTTTAATCATAAATAAAAGATTTCCACTCAATACTATTAACTAATATTTAGCTCATACCAATATTATGAAAGTTGAGATATTTAAATAGAATGAAAGCTCCTCTTGTCTTTTTGCTGACACTTTTCATTTGCTTTAGGTGGTCCAAAATCGCTGCAAGATTGCCGGGAAGAACAGATAATGAGATCAAGAATCATTGGAATACTCACATTAAGAAAAAGCTTATTAAGATGGGCATCGATCCTGTTACACATGGGTCTCTCAGTAAACAAGAGAGCCCACAAGAAAGCACAGTATCTTGTCACACTAATTATGATCAACCCATTATTAATGCTGATAATCAGCAGGTTCTTCCCAAAATTTGCGCCCATGCCTCCTCTCGTACTGATAATTCAAGCACTACGACTACACCGACAGAAAATTCCTCAGTGGATGAATTTGTAGGGTCATCAGAACCTAATAATGACAATGATCCACCAATGAGTTTCATATGGTCAGAGGCATTTCTTGATGACTCATCTTGGAACTTCCAAGCCACGAGAGAAGATTATAGTGAATTTGGGGTATCTAATTCTTCATCAGAGGATAGTAACTCTACATGGTTTTTAGACTGTAAGGATCTTGGAGATGAATTCTTTGGGCTTAGTTGCTTCAGTGACATGGACTTGAGTATCCTAGACATGGGTGGCAAGCATTAAAATGCACTGCCTCGTAGAGTGATCACAAGGTATATCTAAGCAACAAGGATGGAAGCACAAGGATTATTGAAGGCTCAAGCTTCCTGAATTTTAGTTTCTATATAGTCTTGCACTTAGTTTTTTTTTTTTTTTCCATCCCACCATTCAAAAATTGGAAAAGAACAAGGGAAAGGAAGATATTGAAAGTGTTTAATAATGATTTTCCTTTCCTTTATCCAAATATTCCAATAAGAGTTTCAAGACCCTTATAACATTAGAAAACTCCCAAAATTTCAGTTACCTAGTTCCTTCTGGGGAAGGTTGATCATGGATTGGTGCTGTGTCATGAACCCAATACACTAACATACTTGTGGCTACAACTTGTACCATGAATGGTTGTATTTTAAGACAACATTATGTGTACTAAATCTAGCATGTAATAGCTGAGTACTGATTGGAGCCAGAAACTTCATGGCTACCACTTGTAATTGCATATGATAAAAGAGATAGATGGGTGGTTGATGAAGGAACACTCTTTATATGTGATCATAAAATATGGGGAAGCTAGCCTCGTCTTCATCCCTAACATTTTACGTGCCAATTCTCGATTTCTTTAAAAACACAATTGATTTTATCATTTTATATAATTCATCCAAATCCTATTTGACATAACTAGACCAAGTTTGCCCCGCCCCCCTGTGAAGGAAAACTCAAGTATTTTTATCATGTATTTCAGCTATAGAGAGGCATGATATATATATATATATATATATATATATATATATATATATATATATATATATATATATATTATAATGATTACTGATGAAATTGATAAAATTAACTAGTTCGGATCAAAATTAAGAATCAAATAACACATTGAAAAAATTAATAACTATCATACGAGAATGATAATATATATGTTGATATTGTATGAATATTGAAAAAACAATTACTAGAAAACATCATTGCTGACTCCATCATTATTAAAATAAAGGTCCTGAAATTGAAATTCAAACTCCATTGAAAGTTGGAAAACGATCGACGTCCAGATCATATTATATATACTAATTAATATATATACATTACAATTTATCACATAGCTTACTCAAACTGGACATGTCAACAACTGTATCATTGCGTATCAATATCAGCATGCTCGTCATGATTGCAGAATATTATACCTTCATTTTTTTCATACTCAATATATGTAAGCTATAATGTAAGTATAGCCACGTTGATGCATTTCACAATAAATATTTTTATTTATTTCTTCTTGATTTTGAACCTAAAATGATAATATAGATCATGACTGTATATTATATCTGAGTCAAACCTACAAAAATAATAGTATTATATCAATCTTGTACACGTTTTTTTTCAAAGTTTTGAACTGAACAAATTAAAAACTCACTCTAAGCTAGGAATCAGGTTTAGACTTTAGAGTTAAAGTATTGTTTGGAAATACGGTTCAACCCGTGTTTTTAAAATATTTTTTTTACTAAAGATTAATTTTTTTTATGTTTATGGATCGTTTTAATGTGTTGATTTTAAAAATAATTTTTTAAAAATAAAAAAAATATTATTTTGATATATTTTTAAATAAAAAATATTTTAAATTACAACCGTAATTACAATTTCAAATTGTTTTTGTTTTTTTAAAGTTTTTTGAACTATGGGGACTGAAAAATACATGGGCTCACAAAATTGTTCTATATATAAACCATTCTAAAATAAAAGTTGTATAAGGAATCAGGTTGGATAACTTAATTACTTTTTTTCAAAATAATTATTGCAAGACAAAATTGCACAATAACTAAAGACAAAAAATACATGCATGTCACTTCAGAGAAATGAGATGAAATATTTATCTCCTTATAATAAAGAAATGCTTTCTTTTCAACCGTGTAAAAAGAACTTCCAAGATTCTAAAACGCATGATGATATATATATATATATATATATAAAAGAAAGGAGGTTATCATTAGCATTTGCTATGCGTGTACTAGCTAGCTAGGGAATGCTGTAAACAGTATTGCTTATGAAAGCACGACTTGAAAAAAAAAAAATCAGCTTCCTTGCTTGGGAAGAGACGACTGCTAAAGTTTATTCTAAGGGATCACCACATTGCGTCAATAGAAGTAGCCAATTTTATTAAAAACAAGTTTGAGTATTTGATATACTTGGTTGTTTTTTATATATTTTTTTATTTGAAAATCTATAAAAATAATATTTTTTATTTTTTAAAATTTATTCTTAATATCAACATAGTAAAACTATCTAAATTCATAAAAAAAATTAATTTAAAACAAAAAAATAAAAAATTTTCTTGAACTAAAAAATAAACACATGTATATGTCAATAATATTATTTTAAAACCTGGAGAGCCTTAATAGGTCGATCAAGGATCTAAACCGGTTCAAATTGAAAAAAAATAAAAAATTTAGTTGACCCGATTAAAACTAAGTAATCAATCTGTTGACTTTAAAATTATAAAAATAACATTCCAGCTTACTATTTTTATAACACTACATGGGATATCTATTTTAATTATTTGTTCTAACCCTTAGGGTATTCGACATTGTCCATTTCTCCTCGTGAAGGGAATCAACATTCTGCAGATTATATGATGAACTAAGACGATATGCTTGGCCTATATTGGAATTAAGTTGAGGAAGCAAATGCATATATTAATTATTTGAGTAACACCTCAAAGATCAGCTGGTATATAACTTCGTCTAAAAGGTTACATCCAAGAGTAAAGCTAGCTAGAATTGTTTATGATGGTTATGTAAATTATAATCTTGGCTAGCTAGCTAGTGGTGGCCTTAATCTTCAAACGTTAATGTCAAAATTAAGGATAACCAAAGTGGAACTCTAAATCAGATGGCCTCCTTTTGGCTGTGGAATTTGAGTGTGTTATCATTGGCATGAGAGTGAGATCGATCGTATCGCAAAGGGAGAGATACCAGTGGTGCAGGCTATGGCTAGCTAGCAGGGTTATATAAAATGTAGATTGGATCATCAATTATTCTGGGACCATCGAATTCCTTGTCGTGCAACTTGACTCGTTACTTTTTGATTTTATATATGTGATCATAGTTTTTAAATTCAGCCTGGTTAAAGGTTTGGATTTTAAATTTTAATTGGATTAATTTTTATTTTAAAAATAATTCAAAACAGCGTCATTTTAATAAAAAAAAAACAAAAGTCAACGGGTTACAATTAAATCATAACTTTTTTTATTTTTTTCATCAACCCAGCCCGGTTCTAACCCCGGATCGACCAGCCGGGTCAGGCCAGGTTTCAAAACTATATATGCACTTATTATCTATGATAGTATGTAATGGTTATAAAACCAAGATTGATGGGTAAACTCGGTGATTCATCAACTTAAAATTTAACATAGTTAAGTTTTATGTTGAATTGATTTTTTTATTAAAATAATATCATTTTAATATTAATTAAAAAAATCTAAAATAATGTTATTTCATGAGTTTTTTTTATTACATTTTAGATTGACTGTATTAATTCTCGAATTCTATACTATGTACACACAAGTGGAAAAAATAAAAAGAAGAAAGAAAAACTTCCTAGTAGAAGCATATTTAAGACATTAAGCTTGGGCTTTTAATTGCAAGGCATCAATTAAATCCACTCGAAATAAAATATTAATTTCTCCTAATATATATTCTTCTCAGAATCACGTCATAAAATACATCATGAATTGAATGAGTGAATCCCGCTAATGAATTCCATGAATCAACAATGTTTTAGAATTTTTGGAAAGTATTCTCGATAAGATGAACATTAATGCTCTAATTCATCAACTTTTACACTTGATATTTCGTGAAATTATCATTGGCATGTGCGTAAAGAGTAATGGTCTGTTACAAGAAACTTGGAGCCATTCCAAATCAGCTAGAAAAGGGAATATCCATACTGCCAAATCCACTTCAAGTAAGATTAAAAAGATAATGAAAGTAGTTAAAAAATAATTATGTGTGAAAGAACCATCTTAACCTAATAGTTTAAGTTGTTAAGTGAGGTTCCAGGATATAATTTATATTATTCTCTAACACACCCCCTCAAGTGCAAGCCCTTTAAGCTTGAAATTTATACATGCCCATTTTATCTTGTGCTTAATTTTTATCAAATAAATGGGGATGATAAGATTTGAACTCCTGACCGCTTGGTCATTAAGACTCTAATACTATGTCAAAGAATCATCTCAATCCAATAATTTAAGTTGTTAGTTAAGGTCTTGATATATGATTTATATTATTTTTTAACATCATGATTTCCTTTAGAGTTAAACAAATTGTTGGTGAGATTATAATCATGGAATGCAAACAGTGCATTTAAAAATAATTTTTGAAAAAATATAAAAATAATTACTTTTTAGATTTTTTATATATGACATGAAAATCATGGATAAAAATTATTAATTTAATATTTTTTAAAAACAAAAAAAATGGTTGAAAAGCTTGTATAAACCGAAAGAGATACTGTGCCAACCACCATCTGCAGAAAATGAAGAAATAAATGCAAAATATGTTGTTTATACAAGCTGACAAGAAAGAGCAAATGCCACTTTCTTTTCTGTCACTATCTAATACAAGCTTTTATGGATTTCAGGGGCGGGGGGGGGGAGAAAAAACCTTACCTACCTACTTTCAAAACGTTGAGATCCAGCCTGCAACTATCATGTATTTGTCTCACCTACTGTCCGTTTAGTGCAGCGGTGTCACCATCAAATTCAAGTATAAACATTTCTGTGTTTTTTTGGAGTGTGACTCATAAAAGGCAATCCTCACGTCACATGTGAGGGAAGATAGGAACGGTACTTCAGGAGCTTTTCAACTGCACTCTTGCAAAAGCACTGTAGTAGTTCTCAATAGTTGGTGGAAAAAAAGTTCCAAAAGTATATCCCTTTGGGTATAGTGCGATCATAATAATTGCAGAAAGCAAGAGCGTGCAGCTGCTGGGAAAGCTGTGGGTAGGATCCCAACACGTCTTTTCAAATTCTTAAGGCAGCTTTTGGAATGCTGATGAATATTGAATGGAATATAGACTAAACACGAGAGCACTAGACAGATGACCCTCTTGTCTTGTGTAAGTCCCATGACTCGTGGTCTAGATTTTGATGCAGATTGATTTTTAAATTAAATTATAAAATTATAATAATAATTATTTTCATGCAAATATTAATTTGAAGTAACCTGAACTAACCTTTTCGATGAATAACATAGATCTTGTCCTGGATTAACTTTTAAGTTGAGTTTTAAAACTATAATAATAATTATTTTTATTTTTATATTGACTTGAATCAACTAAAGTTACCTTTTTAATTTGTGATCCATCCCATGTCTTCTCTTGGTTCGACCATCAAGACGGATTTTAAAATTATAATAATAATTATTTTTATTTTTATGTTATTTTGAGTTAATCCAAGCTGACCATCTTGACCCATGACTCAGGCCTGCCCTAGATCGACCCCCCGAGTCAGGTTTTAAAATTATAATAACAATTATTTTTATTCTTACTTGACTCGAGTCAATGGTCAACCCGGGTTGACCCTCGAGTCGAGTTTTAAAACTATGATCATAATTATTTTTATTCTTGCGTTGACTCGGGTCAATGGTTAACCATGCCCATGACCCAAGCCTTTCCCAGAATTGACCCTGAATTGAATTTTAAAACTATGATAATAATAATTTTTATCCTGATGTTGACCAGATCAATGGTCAACCCAACCTGTGACTCGGGCCTTATCCCTAGTCAACCCTCTAATCAAATTTTAAAATTATAATAATAATCATTTTATCCTTACATCAACCCGGATTAAACGTTATACAGAGAATTAAACAAGCTTATTTTATCCTTTTTAGTGAGGCAAGAATTTCTCCACTGAAACAACCTTGATCAGCATAAAAATTAATTTTTGTACCATTTAAAGATGCACCACACAACTTCAAAAAAATAATTATCGTGTCCAGAAGGAGAAATGCGCTATCCAGTCGACTGAATTCCTCTTTCTCAGGAAACTCCAAACTCTCAGTCCCTCTTTGTCTAGCTTACCTAGTATCGTGGAGAGCTTGTGAAAAAATATGTGCCAGATAATTTCATTCTCTAAGCAGGAAGATCTATGTATGTACAAAGGACAAGTGGAGATATAAAAAATGTCCATGACCTGTTGTTTGGTGCAGCAATAAAACTCCACTTTCTTGTGCGGAAGCTTATATGCCATGAGATAAGGAAAAGCAGAACTATCATTTTGTTTGGCTGCTACATACCTGTAAAGTGGGGCATGTAGCATTCCTAATAGGCTACTTCTTCAAACTCTGCTCCTGTTCAAGGAAAGCCTCTTTCTGAAATTTTCAGATGAAAGAACTGAAAATGAAAGTGACCATGTAAAGCTACTGTGTAAAATTTTTAGGAACTTCAGCAGGTAGCAAATGAAGAATTGGTGTGGGTCGTGGAAGCACATATATTCACCAAAACGACCGCGTAAAAATGTCATTGAACTGGTGGTTTGGAAGCATCTGCTGCTTCCTTGGTGCTCTTAACAACTAGATCATGATTGATGGATGCCAGCTGAGACAAATTCTGAAAATAGAAGTATATTCTTATTCAAAATGCAAAAAAATTAACTCAGTAAGCAGGCGTTAGGAGCTTGGACATAACGTGAAGAATTATTTCTCATCATTCAATTACTGCTGCTATACAGTTTGTACTCGATAACAATAACTTTAATGGGGAAAGTCAAAACTCATTTGGCAAGAATGATTGTGGAGATTAATGGAATTTTTTCTAAAACACCATAATAGAACTTTATTAGCAGAAATTTATAGAAAAGTGCATCGATACATTGTGCAAGCATGTAGGGACATTGAAGAATATTTCATTAAAAAAAAAAAACAGAGAGATGATTTCAATTTCATGCAACATCTAATCTTGTTGAATAAAATCTAGCATGACTCACCTTAAATGAGAAATTACTAAAAGAATACTTCACATCAAGAGTTGGAGCACCAAACCCTGCCATGGTACCACATCCATCCACCTGGTATAAAAGAGTAAAATCAGAAGACAATGCACCCATAAAGCTGATGATTGTATCAGGGGTTAATGGCTCAATCTGTCTTTATGTAATGGGGTAATTCTCAAATATGTCCTTATATCCCTAGTTGAGTCAATTGCATCCTTGAATATACATTAAGTTTCTAAACTATCTTTTGGCAAGATTTTCAGACTAAACCACTAGAATTAGTCAGGTGATTTGCACATGAAAGCCTTTCATTTTTTCTGGCCTACAAGAGCATTTTGAAAATAAAAATAATCGTGTAAATCAAGTGACTAATTCTAGTGGTTTGACCTGAAAATCTTGCCAAAATGATAGATTAGAAACTTACAGTGTATTCAAGGATAAAATTGTCTCAATTAGAAATATAAGAACGTGTTGGAGAATTACCTTATTATATAAGAATAAATTCGGTCATTAACCCTTGTACTATCACCTGCATCAATTTGAATCGACTTCAAATGGAAGATTTCTTAAACCATTCTACAATCACCAATGATAAGCTTTAAGTATGAGTTCCCATCCAATTTCATTCTCTTTCCATTAGGCCAAGATATTTCATAAATTAAGCTTTAATTTGAATTCAGCATTTAACCTTTTTCTATAAATCAATTCCCAGCACCTTGTTGCTAAAAAAAAAATCATCATATAGAAAATAATGGTTTTCTAAACCAAATCAATAAAAGCAATAATTTCAAAATCATAATTGTTGTTGGCAGCTGGAACCACTATAATCTAGTGAGATTAGAGCCATGTTCAAGTGACAGTGAACTGAAAGCAATATATGCAAAGAGATAGGAGCAATTTTCAACTGCAATATGTACTTACATCGTCATCATGTGTATTGCTGAATGAACCACTGCTGCATGTGTCTGTCAAGTCCTCAAAGTCACTGCCTCCATGAACATTTTCACCTTCTGGATTCCATATATAACGGCTCAAAAAATAACTCGTGTCATGTGCTTCTCCCGATGGAATGAACATAGCCTGGAGAGAATAAGAGAACTTACTAAGTGTTCAGATATGATGATAACTACTATTAAAAAAAAAAACAATGACTTCGCGATATTTAAAAAATAAAACTGAGACAACCTTTTGCCTTGCAAGCGTTTCCCAATTTATGTCTCTAAAGAAAGAATGATTCTTAACCTGCCGGAAAATTGACCTGTTTAATTTTCAAATCATTTCTGCTTGCAAATAAGTCTCATCAGTGACCATAAAGAGTTTACCTCTCTAGCTCCTATTGCTCCTAGCCTTTGAAGTGGATTTTCAGTCAACAATCTGAAAGTGACATTAGGTAGAAATTTAATGGTTTATAAATTAAAGGAGGACCTTGATAGTACCAAAAACATAATTTACATATGGTACCAATGGAATTGATTCCAATATATGAAAGAGCTTATGATACAGAGAGAAGCCAACTGTCCTCGCTTATGCTTGTAGGAAACACAAATAATCTTGTGAATGCAATCATATGCTTCAAAGACCATTATATCTTGAAAGAAGTAGCACAAGTTACATCTAGGGATTTCACACAATCTTACTTGTCAATCAAATCACAGGCATCAAAGCTCATCTCTTCAGGAACCCTGGGCCAGGGTATATCTCTATTCATTACATTGTCAAATATTTTCTGCAAGAAATATGGCCTATTAGTATGACATCAAGCTACTCGCATAAAATGTTCTGAAACTAAAAGGAACAGTTTCTCCAAGAAGGTCAACATATCATGTTCCAATTTGAAGGATAAAAAAGCCAAAGATAGTTTAAAAAACAATATATTAAAGATATCTATACCATATCCATCTAACACTCTTTGCATGCATACAACTTAGGAGTAAATATATTAGAAATGGTAACTTATGACATAACATGCTCCACAGTGGTGTATAAAAGGTACAGTTCATATTCCATTTTAACAAAATAGGAATAGACAAATGGTTACTACAACCAAGTTAGAAACTTAACCAATATCAACAACAACTCGAAATAAATAGAAGAATAAAAAAGGAGAATAACCAAATTCAGTCTGCTGACCAAAACCATTCATAAGGTTCGGATGACCTACCTGTGGAGTATCTGCATTGAATGGAGGTATACCAACAAGCAGCTCAAAAAGAATAATACCCACAGACCACCAATCAGCAGTTGCACCTGCAAGGAGGTAATGTCCGATGATGAAAAACATATAATAAATAAATAAGTAAATAAAACAGAACCATGCATCATACATGCACTATCAAAGTTAAGAAAAGAAAATTGCTAACCATGGCCCATGCCGAGAAGTATCTCAGGTGCCAAATAATCAGGAGTGCCAACAACTGAATGCTTTTGACGCTCTTCTCTCTTGGATGACGATTGATCCTTTAGTTCATCATCATCAAGAAAACCAGAACTACTGACTAACGGAACAGATAAGTCATCTGTACTGTTGATAAGACCAACTTTTGATAGCCCAAAATCTGTCAACTGTAGCAGAATGGACATTTAGAAGAAAACAATTAAAATACTATATAAAACATCTTTTAAAGCACAGTGAGTGTTCTTCATAGATGTAAGAATCTATTAAACACTCTAGTCCAAATAATGAAAGCATTGTTTTAATGTTCTTTGCAGTAAAATACAGGATGATAATTCAGCATTCTTGAAAGTATTTGTTAAAGGAACACAAAGAAGAAACATAGAAAAACTAGTTGGCAAATTGAATAACTATACGGAATAATGATCAAATAAAATTCAATTTACAAAATAATAATTGCATCCAAACTAACAACACCAATTAAACATATTTTAGTAGTGGACCTAGCATGAAGAGATGATTCTCATCAGGTCTACTGCGTGCCTATTCTCTTGAACATACTATATACCTTTAACCTCAACCGAAGACTCCAATACAGTATCCCTTGAACACTAATCACGGTCATGACAGATTAGGCAAATCCATTTTAGCCTTCTATATAAATTTGAATATTTGTCCACACTTCATCATGCCACAAAATGAAACTCTTGTTACCTTTGCTCTTTCTATGGATCTCTCATAAGCAGTGGCATACAGCTATTATTTTGAAAACCATACAAAAATATTCTTATATTAAAATCCAACAATCTACCATCAAATATGGAACCTATAACTCAATGCGCAATACAATTCCAGAACAATATAATGTTACCAAAACACATGAAGCCTGTAATACCCAGTTATGGTCCTAATGGAATGTAAGATTCTGGGAGGTAGAATATGAAGACAGAACTTTCTTCGGCATTTCTATTTTCTAAATGAAACATTGAGCACAGAAAACCTCTCTCTACATGCATGCCCATGTGTTTCTAATATAGAGATGTGTGCACAAAGACAGACACATATGACTTTTGAAGAAGTTTCCTTTTCCACCTAGGTGATGGGAAATAATAAAAAAAACTTAAAATTTTCAAAATATCAACCTTGATGTGACCATCTTGATTAATCAACAAGTTGTCCGGCTTCAAGTCTCTATGAATGACATTTAAAGAATGCAAATACTCCAAAGCAAGAACCTGGGAAATAGAAAACCAACTATTTGTACCATTTGTTAGAAAGTTTTATAAATTGATATTTGAACGAAAAGGCCATAGACACAGGTATGCAAAGAAGCCCTTACAACTTCTGCAATATACATACGGGCCATGTCTTCATCCAAGCAGCCCAAGTTCCTCAATAAAGAGTACAGATCTCCACCATTTAGATATTCCATGACCAGATAAAGATTTTCACTGCATGTGAAGGAGTAGAAAAATCGAACCTGTACAATCACATAGACATTAGAATAACATGCTTTCACATGCAATACTCCCATAAAATGGGTATATATGATACGATGCACGCTCACCACAAAAGGATTGCACACTGATATGAGGATTTTACGCTCTTCCAAAATACTTTCAACTGCATTTTTACAAATCATATCAGCCTTCCTCAGGACCTGGAAAAATTATTCAGTAAATAATCATTACATCAAGAAAAGACCACATTTAACCTTTTACAAGCATTTAATTCTCCCAAGCTTGCAAAGATGCGTATACATTTACAAGCAGGCTGGCATGCAGTTATGTATAATTGTAATGGTAATCTGAAAGCAGTAGCTCAAATTTACTTTTCAGCATTCAATTTCATCAGCAAAACTGGGTTTTCCCAATGAAACAAGAAGCTGATGAAAAAAGGGGTGGTAAATCGCCATTAATAGTCTCCAACAACGACCATGCATAACCACATAAAATTGAAACATAATAAAAATCCAAGATGGAAATTATTAACAAATTTAAGATACATAATATGATCTCTTGGTTTGAATTGACTGAGTATGTCTCTTTCCAAATAGGTTAGGAGAGCAGATCTACTGATAAACAAAGGTAGTAAAGAAAAAACAAATTGATTCAGGGAAAAAGGAAGAATTGGAGATCCATGTGTTTTCTCAAGAGGAAAAAGATAAGGGATAAAAAAGATAAGGGATACAAAATAATGGAATTAGAAAAATAAAAAAGAAAGGCTAGCAAAACTGGAAAGCCAATTAAATCAAAAGGCAATGCAGTTTTGTTTCGATATCAGTTCTTCCTTCTTAGAAACAAAAGACAAACCTATATTACTTTGCAATATAGCAGTGAAAGAAAAGAAAACAGTATTTAATTCTTATAATTTATTGCTATTCAGACAGCTTTTCTCTTGATTGAAACCTTTTCTCCTGCAAATCTTTGCTGGAACAGCCTATCATCCAAGCTTCCTTGCTTTTGTCCTCATCTTGGTAGTGAACAGTCAAGCATGAATCAGACATAGTACCATCCGTCCCTCTAACTTTCTATACCCTATCTAATCCCCAATCTCATCATACAGAAATTTGGTTCTTCAAAGATAGATATATAAAAACCATGTAACAATATAGACTCTTAAGAATTGAATCAGAATTTGCAATATTCTTTAAGAAAACGGAGGAATGCAAATCCCTGGCCATCTGATATCGTATCTACCAAGAGGACAATAGTCAATTTCACATGTTCAATCATAAAGATTAAGAAAGCATGTTCTATGCATTTATGTATTTATGACAGCCACTTTCATGGTGTTGTTAAATGCTAACCTTTATAGCAAACAAATCCCCAGTAGCTCTTTTTCTGGCAAGAAAAACCCTTCCAAAGGCCCCTCTACTGATCGGTTTTATTATTTCAAAATCATCTATAGAGGTTCGGTCTTTGGAAGACATGTTAACAGGACTTGTACGCAAACTGCGAACTGCATCATTTTCCTCAGAACTGTCTTCATCAGCCATCTGATTTGATGGGTCCGATTTCTCATCATCTATTTGGGTACAGAGATGCACATATTTCTCCCTGTAGATTTGAAGAAAAAGAAATATAATAAATTTTTCACTGGTGAAGTACTCGGTAAACAACTTCGAAGTGATGGTTGTTTAAGGTTATTTTTACTGATTCTATTACTAAAATTATTTGATTAGTTTTAAAATTTTAAAGTTTGGTTAATCAAAATAAATACACAAATGAATTCAAAAGGATGCTAATGATAAGTAAATTAATCAATTGTTGAATGTGTGTCAAAAGATGACATTTTTAAGAAATCTTCACATGGCAAGAAAACAACCATTATAAATTATTATGTGAAAGCTATCCATCAATCTGTTTTATATTTTAGTGGACTTTTAGTAATTAATATCTTAATAATCAGAAAAATTAATAGAGTCCAGACTAAAAACCAACCAGAACACACAAACAGAAGATGAAGCAATAGGGTAACTAGAGCTACAAGTAGGATTCTTTTAGATATAGGATAAGATGCTAAGTTGAATTATTAAAAAGAAAACTTCCTGAAAGCTTCATATAGATAACAAGGTTTGAACTTGAAAACTGACTTACAGAAGTAATTTCTCTATGCGTCTGCCAAAAGTCTCTACAATGAGGGCATCCACCTTCCTGTCCTGAACGGAATATTTTAGGTCTTCCAGACAGTCCAGCATGCTCTCTAGTGCACTATAGTCATTGTCATTTAGACTTGCAACAGAGCGAGCAATATCCAGTAGCTTGCTTATCTGTCATGCAACAGTAAAATTTAGGAAATAGAAACAAAGAGCTCAATGAAATAACAACAGTCAGTCAAATGACCATATTCACTGAAATTTCATTGTGTGCTCAATTTCACAACCTAGAATGAAGATTTGCAGTGAGAAGTTAATTGACTGAGCCATAAGTGTTCAGATTTTGCTTTCACTTAAATACAAGGTATGTTGAACAGTAGGTAACATAAAATTATGATCTGCTGCTTATGACACCAAAATTATCTGCATTTGCCATTTGTTATTGGTTATTATAGAAAGGAGATATCAAAGGTAGAATACAACTGGATCTGTAGGCTGTACGACCTACATGTGATAACAATTTTTTTAATTTAAATGCTTTCTTGTCATTGCACACATGCATATACTTCAATTTACATCAAGAAATCTTTTTTCATCAAGCATCAAGGAAACCACAGAAAACCAAACTGCCAAATTGTCTAATTCTTCATGGATTGGAAACTACTAAGAACATCTGTTTTTTCAGTGATGAAAAAGATAAATTACTAAATGTATTGGGTTTATTTGTCTAATATAGGAAAAGAACCATGTGGTAGAAACTTTAAATAGTCAAATTTGAATTATAGTATTTGTCAGAAAAGGAAAGGAAAAAACAAACAAACAAACTACTACTAGCCTGATGCTGAACAAAATTTACTTGGAAAAGGATGGAGCAATCTTAAGTGAGAAGCTGAAGGTAGAACCAATGAACAATTCTAGTGATAAAGTACTTTAGAGCTGAAGCCATCTAATTCGAGTTCACGAGATTTTAATCTTTCTACCATGAAACAACTAAAAGAATATGACAACAAAAAAAAGCAAGGCTAGTAATGAAAATGATTATGGCAGATACCATACTAACAAAGATAACCAATATATGTTCAGAAGAAGATCAATCCCTAACCAGGGTGAATCATCCAGAACAACAGTTTAACACAACTACATACCTGATGACAACCCTCAAGTTCTGTTATTGTCCTCTGTCCACTCAATAGCAAACCGATTTGGCTAGTCCGTGGAGTTAATAATGGTGATCGTGGTGTCAAGCTTTCTCTTGATGAGGTTATTTTGTCTGCATCAGGTGTTTGAGTGGAACGTGCTTCACATGAAATTTCTGGAAAAACATTGAGATCTTCCATCACAAAAGAATCAGGCACAACATCAAGCATCTCTTCAGAGCAGCAAGAAGAAAAGTTGTTTCGTTTTGGTGATAACCCATCTGACACCTCATGAATACCTGATGTGGGCACTCTTTCAACCTCAGGACTTACTCTTGGAGTATCGCATCTTTTTGGTGTACTTTTTGGTGTGGTTTTTTGTGACCATGAGCGCAGTATCTTTTCAAGAGTTTCTGCAACTCTTTCAAGTCTTTCATTTACAGTAAAGCCTTTCAAGTCACATCTGTCGGCAATAGTACAAATTAGAGAGTGTTCCTCTACATGTACAATCGGTATTTCAACCTCACAGATCCGGCATATCATAGAATTTTCATATGCAACATTGTGTTGATCCACCCAGAGTCCCCAAGAAACTCTTTTTGTTCCTGGGGATGGAGGATGGTCTGGAGTTTCAAGATTTTCAGAATAATCATCTCTATCAAGTAGTGGTTCTGATTTATCCTTGAAAGGTGTTTGAACAACATCAGTGTCCTTCCGATTTTTCTCAGCAGCGGATGGAAGTTTCCTCCAAGATGACATCCTAAAGCTGCTTGCAGTTGAATCAACACTTTTTGCAGTGCCAACCTCCAAAGACTGATCTACTTGATCCTGCTTTGTAACTTGAGTGTCTTGCTCAATACCACGGGATTTCTTTCTCTGCTTCTCACCCGCTGTCTTCCAACCCACCAATGGACCGCTAAAGTCCTGTTGTGCAATTTCAATAATCTGTTCACGATAAACTCCAAGATCACTACATTGATGAATGCCCAGAATTTTGTCTTCGTCATAACCACTCTCTTTTTGGAACTGCACAAGCCTAGTGCATCGAGTGAGGATAAATAAAAGCCGGGTGTGTGCTTGTTTGATAATCCCCATTGGAAGCTCTTGACGCTTATCGTCTAGGTTCTGGACGATACCCTCACCTTTCACCCAGAATTCGTTAGAAGACATCTTTGCACATTGTCGAGCTACAACCAACAAGTCCTCCAAACTCTCTCTCCATTTGGGGTGAGTGTCTGAGGTCTTTTCAAGTATACCCACCAAATCCCCAGCAAATATACCTAAATCAGAATCGACTTCCTCTTTTAACCTGATGAATTTCATCCTGATTGCCACCATAACTTCCTAGGAGTGTCACAAATCAAGTTATTTCTACCAAACAATCAAATTTTCAAAGGCAAATGGACAGCAAATACAAACAAAAAAAAAAGTTGGAACAGAAAGCACAAAGCCTATGCACCTCCATATGACCAAATGCGCGGGACTTCCAAACTGGAAAAGCCCTAACCCCTTTGGAATTAAGCTCATGAGAGAAGCTCTTAATATCCGGACTCTTCTTCATCCTACCGCTTGTAACACGCAATATAGCTTGAAAACGCGGAGACTGGATTTCCTTTGCAAAAAATGCTGCATGATTGCTCTGCCCAAAAAGAAAACACAAATTTAATTTTGCTTAGCCACTTAACATGAACATATACACACTCTTATCACACATATCAAACTACAACTAACATGACCAAATTCATTACCTCCATTGCTGGATTGAGTTGCGAATGAGCTCTAAATGGTTTCGCTTCACCCCACGAAATCTTTTTCCCTGTATTTAAACCAAAAAAGAACTTAATTAAACTACCATAAATCCTCCACTAACAAACACATTACAATTTATTCCCTTTACTAATCTACAGTTGTTAAAAAAGGAATTATTAAATATTGCATTGAGTTCTTGCATAAAATTAACATTCATAAATAAATTTCATAGTGAATTTTGTAAAAAAACAAATTACAATTTCTGATATATCTAATATTTTTTCGTGAATCCCACACAAGCCTAACTCCTGAACTCATGGTATGTGGGTCCCACATGAAGGTATATAAAAGTCGTGCTGGATGCAACTACACATGAATACATGGGATGGGTACCATGCAAAAATTAGCAAACAATAATTGAAATCTGAATTAATTATGTAAAAAAAATTCAAAATCACATAATTAGTTAGTTAGTTACCTGGTTCAAAGGACGATCCATTAAGCCTCGTGTCGACTCCAGTTTTAACCTCATCATTATTATTATTATTAACCTGAGCATTCCCTAAATACGACGGCGTAGCAGCTGACGACGAAAACCTAAGCGGAGAAGGAATCGGAAGGGAACGTGTCCTTATATGATTCAACCCGAGCGCCGACGCCATAATTATCGGCGAATTCTCGTCCGCTTTATAATTTCTCTTCTCCAATTTCTCCTTGTCATTTTTATCACCGCAATCTGTGTCATCGCCGTCGTCATTGTTGATTGATTCGGTGTCGTTCAGTGGCGCCTCGGGTTTCTGGATTCGGCGGATTGGAATGGGAGGGATTTTTCGGAGTTTGAAAGAGGAAGGAGATGAGGAGGAGGAGGAATTGAGAGTCGATGGTGAAGGAAACGGCATCGTTTTTAACGACGACGACGATGAAGGAGCTTCATGATGGTGATTGGTTGTCGACATGGATGCAAATCGGTACTGATTGAATCGATCAGGTTCTTCATTGCATTGTGAGTGTAGAGTGAGAATGTTAAGGAGATAAAGCGAGAGGATTTGACAGAGAGAGAAAACGTAGAAAGAGAAAGCGAGAGGATTTGAAAGATAGAGAAAGAGAGGAGATTTTTGCGGGAAATGGAGCTACAGAGGGTGACACGATGCTGGGAGGTTTTCTGTTAATTTTGTACGTACTTGCCGCGAAGAGAATTTTTCTTTTAATAGGCTACACTTCTGTTTTACCCCTATAGTTTGGAATTTTCAATATTGCCCTTCTAGTTTCTTAAAAAAAACTTCGACGGTACTACCTTTTATTTTCTTTTTTCTTTTTAAGTTTTTTTATGAAATGTTATAACGTATATGAGAATTCTTTGTAGGAGACTAGCTTTACTTCTCATTCTATGCTGGAGAAAAAATTCTTGACGTAACGAAAGTGCACGACATTTCATCTGGTTCTAAGAATCCAGATCCGGCCACCACTGCATGCGATGCCCAGGAAAATAGGAGCAGGGGTTTAGGGGTTGGGAATTCATTTTCCAACTCATTTTCACCTTGATTGTTGTATATTTTATATCATATGTTTGGGTGCTGAGAATATGTGACAGAACCAGGGGATTTGAAGATTTTTTACGTGTGATGTGATGTTCTTATGGTTCTTTTGTATTGACATGGTTTTAGTTCAAGTCATCTATATATATCTTATGTCAAAGCTTAAGTTTTTTTATTTGTCTGTTTCTTTTGTGAAAATTAGTTTTGGTTTGATTTATGAGAGGTTTAGGTTAATTTTTCAAATATATGTTGTGTGTTAGGTGCGGGGAATTGATTAATTATATCTCCACAATGCATTCATCGGTTGAAATTATACGAGCCGTAGAAGAGATTTTAGGCACGGTAGGTTCTTGATCATATTGTAATTTTTCATGGTTGTTCTATTGTTCTGGACTAATTTATCAGTTAATTTCAACCTCATTAATTCTTGGAGCAATTATGGTGTTTGATTTGATAGGTTTCTTCTGTTCGCCGTTCTACTCCACTCTGTGTAGATAACACTAGCTTACTCCACATGATTAGTTGAACCAATTATTTTAATTAAAACATATATCAGTTTCATCAGCTATTTCCTGTAACCAATTTTGCTAGCTGTGCATGCTCACTCGTCGGCATACAGCATCTTGATGGCAGTCGTGCTATATATGCTGCGGTTAAAAAGAACAAGAGGGACATTTACTCCCAAGGGAGGCTCTTGGGGCTGCAAAACGCTTCTGAAATGACTTTCTTGACGGACCTGATCTCCATCCTGGTATATTCCTTGTCATAGTTGGCTTTCTGATGAAAAACAAACAAGCCATTTTGCTTCTTCTTCTTCCTTTTTTTTTTAGAGAAGCTGCAACAACTAGAATCAGAATGTGATCGACTGTGTTGGGATTTAAGTATATATAGCAAAAGTTTTTTCGATCCTCAATCAGCTTTTTTATATCGTCATGGGATTTTCATCTTATTACATCAATGTGATTGTGTGGTCCTATTATATAACTTTCGTAAGCACTCTCTCAGGTTCGATGAAAATATTAGGAATGATCAGGGTCGTGTTGATATACTTGTATGGTGCATGTTTTGGTGCAGCTATATGGGAAAAGATATGCAAGGAGGGTCCACTTTCAGTACTGGCCACGGGAACTGCTCTTAGAACTCTAAACTGTTGCAGCCTGGTGGAGCCAAAAACGCAGCTGAATTGTTGAAGGATCTAGCAGGGGAAGGGATTGTGAGGGAATATGCAATGGAGGAATAGTTCCTGACGTGACGTCTTTTTGAGGATTCAAAGTGGAAAATGAGTGGAGATACTGCACATCGTTCTGATCCAAAAGTAAGAAAAACATCAACATCTGTAAGCAAGAAAAGTTCTGCTGCTTCTTATGACCAAAAGAAGCAAAAAGATTGAAGAAATCTGTGGGAAAAGTGAGAAGCCCTAGGAAGAAAAGGGTTGAGAAAGTAGAAAACCAGGTCACATTATTCTAGTTGATCCTACAGCTGTAAATTCAAACAAGGAGGTTCAATATTTTTATCGATTCATGAGTTATAGCAACCAAAATAAATTTGCATTCACTTCTCGTTTATGGCTGCAAGATTGTTTCTTTCTGTTGACTGTGGCTACAGAGATCTAGGATTTGCTATTCCCTCTTAAATGCATTTTCTTACAAGCTATGATCAGGTAACAGAAAGAATGCTCTCAGTTCTCTCTCCAAGTCATCACCTCTGCCCTTTGTAGGAGCTGTCTGTAGGATCAGATGGCCATGCTCTTTGCCGAGTCTCCTGGAATCTGTGCTGTAGAATTCTCCTAATTTATACTTTTAACTAACTAATGTTCAGTAATGGATGAAAAAAATGCTTTTTAAAAGTATTTTTTATTTAAAATTATAAAATAATATTTTTTTTAATTTTTTAATTTTACTATTAATTCATTAAAACTATTAATAAATATTTAAAAATATCAATTTAATATTATTTTATATAAAAAATAACTTGAGGAACAGGTTAAAAAAAAAACACGGCCCATTCGTATCTATGTCGGTCTCTTCAGATACATCTCGTAAAATTAGAACAAAACTAATTAGGTCCTTAATGTACCTCGAATAATCTTAATTGGATTCTTTTGTCGGCAGCTGGACAAAGCAGTTTCTCAAGCATGTGTGTTGATGAGAGGATCAAAATGAGAATTCCTGGTTATCTTGAGACAAAATTAGAAAATAATATAGATTGGGGACTTAATTGGAAAATGTGTTATAGAACGGGGATTCATTTGAGGTTATCCGAAAAATGAATTCCTGCACCTTCTTGACACGACGGCGTAACTTCCAAATTTCACACTTCAAAAACTCTAGACCTCAACAACCACTCTCTTGAAAGCCTCTTACCACCACCACCACGACCAAGCAATGTCCGCCCTAATCCGCCGGTATGCGGCGGAGCTCTGTCACAAACGCATGCTCAAACCGAACTATCCGACTCTTGTCTTGACCTGTCACGTCAGCACCCGGGTCGCCCCTCAACTAAACGGAGCTGCCGCCACCACGGGACTCTACGGTTTTGATCACTTAAAAAACCCTAAAGGGTTTCAACGTTTTGTTGATGATGCCATTGAAAGGTAACCAAAAACATTTCTTGCATGTGTTTGGTTACTGAGAAAATGTGAGAAATTGAAGGGATTTGAACGCTTTTGTTATGTGATTAGTGTAATTTGATGCTAAAGCTGAAATGGGTTAGGTGAAAGTTTAAATGGTAGTGAAAATTGGGTATTGTATGTAAAGTTGCTTTCTTTTGGTTTCTTAATTGAACTTTAAGACATTATTTTAGTCTGAATTCTGGTTGTGTATAATGGGGGTTTAATACGTATATTATACAATGATGAGGTTGTAAAGCATGAAATTTTCAAGTTTTTTTATTTCTTGGCAATTGAAAAGAAGGGTTTGAGATATCATTTAGTTTTATATCATACATTTTATTTTATTTTTTTGAAGTTTCGACCTCGAATTTAAATTGAGTTTTGGAGAATGTTTTAAGTTGAATTTCATGTTTATTAGGTCAGGGGAGCTGGTTAATTATATTTCCAGCATGCCTTCCTCAGCTGAAGTTGTACGAGCTATGGATGAGATTTCTAACACGGTAATCTCTTCACTCGTTGCATTTTTGCATCCTTGTTATGTTGTTCATGTTATTAGTTATTGGAATGATTGTGGTGTTTTTATTTGAAAGGTATGTTGTGTTGTGGATTCTGCGGAACTTTGTAGAAATACTCATCCAGACAGGTTTTTTTTTGTGACTTGAGTATTAACTTTTATCAGAACATGTGTCTCGTGTAGTAGATGTGCTTAATATTTGTTATTCACTGATATGTGTCAGGGAATTTGTTGAGGCAGCTGGTAAGGCATCAATGAGGATTAATGAATATCTACATGTGAGGTGACCAATTATGTATTTGGTATTTGAATTGCTTTAACAGCTTGCCTTGTAATTTGGTTCTATTCTTGTCTAGTTAGTGGATTAGCTATTTCTTGACTTTGGCATGCTCTCCTCTGACAGTACCTCAATACGAATCATACTTTATATGCTGCGGTGAAAAGAGCAGAGAAAGATGGACATTTGCTCACAAAAGAGGCTCATAGGGCTGCCAATCAATTACGTATTGATTTTGAAAAGGGCGGGATTCATCTCCCTCCTGGTATATATACCCTTTTTTTGTTGACTTTCTGTTCCACTGCCTGTAAAACATTTTCTTCTATAGAAGATAAACGTATAAATTTAAGTTAGATAGAGTTATTAGCTGTTGACTTTAAGTTATGTTGTGGTCAAATTTTCCACTTACTAAAATTTTACTTCCACAGATCATGAACATATTAATTTTGCTTTGCAGAGAAGTTAGCTAGAGTGAATCAGCTCAATTTAAGCATCCTTCAGCTAAGTAGAGAGTAAGTGTTGCATCACTTTTGCTCAATTGGCTCTTCTATAACTCAATCACCTCATTGATTTGTTACATCTATTTGCTTTGGTTATTTATCCTGTTTTATACCTTTTGTGCGTATTCTGTCAGGTTTGGTGAAAATATTACTATTGATCCAGGTTATGTGGATATATTTCCAGCATCTCGCATCCCAAAACACATACACCATCTCCTAAAACCCATTCACCGTTTTACTTCTGGAACTTCCTCGGGATCATTAGGGTCATGGAATAACATGAAAGAAAAAGGACTGCGAATAACAACAGATCACCGTACGCTAGTTTCTGTGATGCATTGGGTCTCAGATGAAGAGGTACTTTCAGCTTGTTGGTTGCAAATATTTGGCAGTCTTGTTTTCTTCCTGTTTGGAAAGTTGAGTTTGTATGATGTGTCTTCTTGCTCCTGGATTTTACTATTTGTTGCTTCGATATTCTAGTCATTATTGTACAAATGAAATTACTCCATTGCTATTGCTAAATTCCATAGTTCTTTTCCTTCTTTTTTTTAATTTTATTTTCAGGTTAGGAAGATGGCATATATCCAAGGAAACTCTGTCCCACATGCAAACCTTGAAGTACTTGATAAACTTGCTGCAGCTCGTCATGAACTGGCCCAGGTTGTTATCAGTATCTGAAGTGTTTGAAAATCATGTATGATGTAATCAGGCACTGATCATCTACACAAGTGGTTGCATTTGAAAAGTAATTTTAAGCATTTGATTTTCTTATTCTGGCATCTATTTGAAGACCTTGGATTTACTGTCTTGGAGAAGTCATCCCTCCAAGATTGGGTTGTTTCTTCAGTCTTTTTATGTTCAGTGTGAACCCCAAATAGGGCATGGCATAAAGACTTCTTGTGGATATATACTCAGTTCAGAATTTTGTGTCTCTAATCAGCATGCATTTTGTTTTACCAAACAGAAATGGTGATGCTTTAGCAATTAAAACTTTAGAAATCTATGTTATTGTTTTGAATTTTGATGTTAATCCTGCAGTTCAAAATTAGTTAAATTTTTACTTGGTCAATGCAGATGATGGGATACAGATCTTATGCTGAATTTGTTGTGAAACCAAACTTGGCTTCATCACCTGAGGTTGTGATTTCATTTCTGCATGAAATGAGCAAGATGGTTAGGCCAAGGGCTGATGAGGTATTCTGTTCTCTATAGTTATAATGGTGAAGAGTGGATTAGAATACTTTGTCATTGTGGTTGGAATCACATTTTTTGCACTCAAATGAATAGTCAATCTCCCTGTAGGAGTTTGAGGCAATTAAGAATTTTAAGAGAGAGAAATGTGGTCAAAGATGTATTGATTTGGAGCCCTGGGATGAGACGTACTATACAGCAATGATGAAATCCTCTGCTCATAATTTGGATTCTTCTGTAAGTCATACCCATCCGATTTTTATTTATGTAATTCTTTTTCATGAATAGATATCCTCATGGTTGCCATTGTGAATGCAGAGTGGTAACTTTCCAAAGTTGAAGTATTTGACCTTTATATTTTCAGTATAGAGCCTGTTTTCTGATGTCCTTCTCCATCACTCTTTCTAATGACAGGTTTTGTATCTTGATATTTTTTCCTATTTGATGCAGATTGTAGCCTCATATTTTCCTCTGCCACAATGTATTGAAGGTTTGAAAGTGCTGGTCAACTCATTATTTGGTGCAATGCTTTGCAACGTCCCCATGGCACCAGGTGAATCGTGGCACCCTGATGTGCTTAAAATGTCTCTTCATCATCCTGAAGAGGTATATACATGGAAGATTTTAAGTCCAGATTTATGAATATTGGAAACCATTCTAACAAAAGTAATGATAATTCTGTAGGTGTTTATATAATTCATATTTTCTCTTGCCCTGTTCTCATGTGTGTGTGTGTGTGTGTGTGTGTGTTACATCGAATTATACATGAGTTTGACCGGTTAAAATATTTCCACGCTTGTTCCTGGTGAGTCCATGATGGCAATATATCCTACTATTGTCAAAACATCAGTTCCCCCTCTCCAGAATTAAGAAAATTCATGCATAACCCATCATAATTGGATTACTAAACCTTCTTTAAATTAAGCTCCATTTCGAATCTTTGGTAACTGCACCCGAAGGGATACAAAAACCATTGAGTTTTATGGTTAACCCATGTTGGACTTGTTTGAGTCAAAGGGTATTGAGATCTTACTTCACTACAGTGGAGTTGAAACAAACACATTCTTTAGTATCTGTAAATAAAATGCTACTTCTCACTCAGAGACATTTATGCAGCCAGGCCAGTTTCTGTACTCTCTTCACGTGGCTAAATGTCTTGAAGTTTGAGCTCTTGCTGCCTTGACTCTGTCTGATGTTCATACAATCGTTCAGATCATTTCATGTTATTTTAGATGCTGCCATTGATCTGCCATTTCAGTAAAATGATTAAAAAGTTGATCCGTTACTTTTTACTGCCAAATTTCATGAACTTCTCAATAAATCCTTACTTTCTGGCAACATCCACTGGCAGCTTTTTTTTACCATTTCTGGAGGCATAAAATACAGTTTTTATTTATGCTCATGTGATTTGACATTGTTGAATATAGCTGAGGCATTATATTTTTGTTTCAGGGTGACTTGGGATATCTATACCTTGATTTGTACTCCAGGAAAGGAAAATATCCAGGTTGTGCTAACTTTGCAGTTAAAGGAGGCTGCCGCATTTCTGAGACAGAATACCAACTTCCTGTATGCTAATAGATTTTGTCATCCTTGGTCAAAGCATTCTTTTGTTTTTCCAAATATCATACAAAGTAGTACTTTCATAGTTTCGCAATTAATTTTAATTTGGAATTCCAACTTTTTCAATTGGAAAGTTCTACCTGAGTACATAAATAAGAATGTTCTCTTGTGTTGGAATTTTATCAAGACCAGAGAAAGATGAACTTATAACTAACCCTGGCTTTCCCTAAATATTCCCTTGATGAAGCTTTTTTTTTAGTATCTGGTACATCATGCTAGGGCTGTTGAATGTTCAGTTAATAGGTATCGTTCTTCAATATTCACTTTTTTACCTGGAGCACGTAGGTTGGTGGTTTATGATAATTATGTAAACTTTTAGAAAGTATAAACTCTTGGGTGAATTTTTGTAACTAAAAGGGGTTAGTTAGTTAATTATGTAGGGCTGTGGTTTTGTTCATTTGCTAAAAGATTTAAGCATGAATTTATGTTTTACACCTAAACTGTAAGATCTTAGAGAGAGAATTTTTCCATAGATTCACTGAAGATTGATTCAGTTTTTTTTCCCCCTTCTCATTTAGCTTAGTCTTGGTTATACTGCAGGTTGTGGCCCTTCTTTGCAATTTTTCTGGTTCACCCGGTTCATCAACAGTGAGACTTAATCATGGGGATGTAGAAACTCTATTCCATGAGTTTGGACATGCTCTCCATTCATTGTTCTCGAGAACGGTATGTTGTTGATAGCTTACTGCAAAGCAAAGTAATATGGCCATCGATTTATGCTCAATTACAATCATCTCTTGATTATTGTTGTAGGATTACCAGCATTTCTCAGGCACCAGGGTGGCTCTTGACTTTGCTGAAATGCCTTCAAACCTCTTTGAGTGAGTAGAATATTGCAATTTCTTAATTGTCATCCACCTTTTCTTCTTGTTTTTGTTGTTTGGATTATCTCCATTGCTTTTGGAGATTATAATACTGTTGATACATTAAATAAAAAGTGGATGGATAGTTCATGTTTTTAGGTGATTTGATCGTATATGGGTGTCCTGAAATCATTTTTAGCCAATAAGAATGCTCGATCAAGAGTTGGTCCCAAAAGAAACCGTCTAATGTTCTCAATTTAGCTCAGCAGCGTGTGACATAAATATATTAAGAATAATTATGTTTCCCATCATCATTTGCATCCACCCTTTCCCCTCTTTATCACGGTTATAATTGCTTTCAGATATCTTAGAATTTCGTGATTGTGTCATGTCACATGCATCATAATAAATATTCCAAGATTTTTAATTAATCTCTTCTAACTTCCTTCTTGAAGTGATCCATTTCAATTCCAATATATTGGAGAATATCTCACTTATATAACTCTTAACTTCCTAAGTTGGCGCACCTCATACTCACCGCCGCCTCTATCCCATTCAAAGTTCTAACATGGCTGGAAATAACCTGTTCCATGCTTATATTTATGTGTGTGAGCACTGAGAGTGAGTTTATTGTGTTTGTGGTAATCAACCTGAAATTTCTCTTGGTGTCATTCCTAGGTACTATGCCTGGGACTACAGAGTATTAAGGACATTTGCAAAGCACTACTCAACTGGTGAAATAATACCTGAGAAGTTGGTGAAGTCCATGCAAGGTGCCAGAGATATGTTTGCTGCAACTGAACTGCAACGCCAGGTTTATTTTCCTAAGAATGGTTCCTGTTAGCACATTTTATACACAAGCAAAGAAAAAAGTTTTACGAAATTTTGTTTGCTCATGGTGTTAAATAGGTTTTTTACGCATTGGCTGACCAAACACTTTTTGGAGAACAACCAGCTTTACCCAATGATATGAGCTCTATTCTTGCTGAATTCAAAATGCAGCACACCAGCTGGAAACATGTGGAGGGTACAAATTGGCAGATCAGATTCAGCCATCTTGTAAATTATGGTGCAGGTGTGATCTTTGAGCACGTGAATTTTCTGTGTTGATAATTATGTGTTTGAATTTGTTTGCTTCCATGTGCATGGACATACACTGTGTGCAAAAAGTTTTTGTACATCAATATGATCCGAATTCATAAATTACTTGAGAATAACAAGCCATTAGGTTTGGCTCAAGCGCCATCCCCCAACCCAAAACACATGATAAGGAGTAAACAATATAATACTTCAAAGATGCTTCTCAAGCAAAGTTTAATATCAGTTGATACAGTTCTGAGATGATTTTCGCTTGATCTGTGCAGGTTATTATAGCTACTTGTATGCAAAATGTTTTGCTGCAACCATATGGAAAAAGTTATGCCAAGAGGATCCACTTTCATTAACTGCAGGAACTGCTCTTCGAACAAAAGTGTTGCAGCATGGTGGATCCAAAGAACCAGCTGAATTATTAAACGATCTGGTAGGGGAAGGGATTTTAAAGCATTGTGATGGAGGGATCGTTCCTGACATTACATGTTTCTTGGAAGAATCAAGGTTGGTAGTTGGTAGGAGATGAGTAGGAGCCATTCTGCTTGTAACCAACCAAAATAAATCTCAAGGGAAGTATGGGAAGATAATAGTTTGTGTATGGAAGATACAAGATGTTATGTCATGTGGAAGATGATAGAGCCAGGAATGGCAGGGTAACTGCGACTGACCAATCACCAGAAGTTGTCAAGGTAAGCTGTCCTGGCAGTCCTGTTGAATTTGAGAAAAATAGCACAATCATTTAAGCACTCACTAATACCTGGCATGGACTGAGATGTGAATGAGCGCAGCTCTTTTTTAATCCTTGCTTCGATCTCATCTGACAAACATATTAGAGTGTTTGTAGATGTTAGCTATTTGATGTAATTTTTTGTTGTAATTGCAAACGAAGAGGCGGAATTTCACTGATTTTTTGAATAATATTAACTAAAAAAATTCGAGTGGATTAACTAGATATAGCCTTCTGCTCCTTTGGCTCCTAGCTGATTTCTTTCTGTAGAGCATGGTTTTTTATATAGCCTTCATCTCTTACCAATTACTTTATCTTTCTTAATTCATTAAAAAAAACAAAGAAATAGCATTTAAATTCTTCATCTTGGTTTTTGATACTTGGCTGATATTTTTCATGTTAAATGGTTTTGCATGGTGATAGTACACATCCTTTCAGAAGAACTATGTCTGCTCCCAAAAAGAGGATTGAATTTCCCGATTTTTCTTAAATGCTTCTTCCCATCCCCTACTTTTTGAACCATTGCAACAATGAAGAGAGTTGGTGTCAGAATTGGACTTAATTTTTTTAAGGACGGATGGTAAGAACTTGTCAAAAGGACTGATGTTCTTTACACAGGCATTTGTTTGTTCTGGGTATTGTTTCAAATTGTTTGTGATAGTACTTATTTTTTAAAATGTTTTTTATTTAAAAAATATTTTTAAAATCTGAAAATATTAAAAACAATTAAAGAAAAAAATTTATTTAAAAAAAAAAAAACACGGTGTCATCACTATCACTAAACCAGGCACTGCCTATAACCAAGTCATTGGTGCCTGTATCCATAGCCTACTTGCAATGGAACAAATATAACTTCAGTTACCTGATTTTAGAAACAAAAAATGTTATCTAGGTACTGAATCCAAGCATGTGTTATTTACACTATTTGTTATGATATCAAATATACCAGCATTCAGGGATGGGGTCAAAGAATCAAGGAAGAATGTAATAACGAGGGAAAGAAAATGATGTCTCCTCTGTGCTAGGCAGCTATGTACAAAGTATGAACAGTCTTAAGAGACATCTCTACTAGGCATGCGTCGCTAGAAACAAGGATATAGCTCTTAGCATTTCACTGAGTTTTCTGCAAGGCGAACGGCAGTAAAAAAGGAAATCCCTGCAACATTTGGATGTGAACTGGAAGAACAGTGTGGAAATAGATGAATACTTACAGTTGGATAACAATTCTTTGTAATGCTTCCGGTTCCAGTGTTCAACCCAGCCATGTTGCCCCTGAATTCGGTCTCTCATGGAACATCTTTACATTACTAACAAATATCAAGATCTCTGAAGAAATTACTGTGCAGTGCAAATATTTCAGGCTGAACAGAACTCAGAGAGGCAACTTGGAGGACACTGAAAAGTCCAGCACCGTTGGTAAGGACAGCAGACTGAGCTAAAGCAGGCAAAAGAACGCAACAAGAGCTAAAATAGCCTGGAGATAGAGAGCAACAACCATTAGATGAGCGTTAAACAACTAACAGTCAAGTAGATGAGTTTTCGGATGAGTAAACGGCGAAATTAGAACAGGAACATACCACCAATAGAGATGCATCGGTTCACCAAGAACTTCGATTATAAAAATCCCTCGCAAATTCAGCCTGCACAAGTTCAGTATATACGGCTTCTCTGATTTTTTCAAATCCTAGAACTGTGATAGCCTAACTCAGTTCTCATTTTCGACAAACTGTGTATATTGTCACGGTACTGAAATAGGAACATTATCTTAAAAAGAATGCAGAAATCTATTATCTGATCTTGGCTAACATATTGTCCAGAATAAAATGCATAAAAACGAGCTGCAAAGGGAGTTGGAGAAAATCAACATGATTGAATCAGTTTTCAGCTGCAAATCTGATCATGTTTCTACGTCCTGTTAGCTTTGGTGGGATTTCATGTTTAGCTTACCTAAGAAGGCAAAAGAAATGTAAGTCAATGGAGAGGGAACCCACAAGATGCAATCAGAGTTGTAGAGAACATATAATTTATGGTCAGAGGATGACATTGATGTGGTCGGTACACCATGCCACCATCACTCTTTCTTAAGATTGTGGCAAGCAATATTATCAATTTTCACCCAAAATACGTTCTCAGGTAAAAGCAAAGGAAATAATGCACATTCTTATTGTCAAGACACCCACTTGCTATTTCTTTCCTTCCTGTTTTCTGTGTTTTTAAGCAAACTAGTTGTTGCAACAGTGTTTGTTGCTCTCTCTCCACTGATTTCCCTTTACCTTCGAAGTAAGATAAGCCATTTAACAGCTAAGTTTCTGAACTAAAATTGTACATTACACCTAACTCTAATCTTCCACCGCTATAATTATAAAAACCCTCTCCGTCCCCTCTCTATGCATCAAATACTTGTAGCTAGTAGCAGCAATATAGCCCACCTCATCCAAAAACCACTAAAATGGTGCCACAATTTCTGTTCTCAGCTTCTTTTATTCTATTCTTCCTTCTTCATTGCCCTCCAACCCTAGCTCAGTCACCAGCTGCAGCCCCAGCACCACCTGGTCCAACCAACGTCACCAAAGTCCTAGAAAAAGGTGGTCAGTTCAGCGTTTTTATCAGGCTTTTGAAAGCCACTCAAGAGGATGTCACATTGAATGGTCAGCTCAACAACACAAACAATGCTATAACCATCTTTGCACCTAGCGATAACGCATTTTCAAGTCTCAAATCAGGCACCCTCAACTCCCTAAGCGATCAAGAAAAGGCTGAGCTAGTACAGTTTCACATTATACCACAATTTCTATCAAGTTCCCAGTTCCAGACTGTGAGCAACCCTCTGACCACACAAGCAGGATCAGGTGGCAGGTTAGAGCTTAATGTAACCACCACAGGAAACTCTGTGAATATAACCACAGGGCTTACAAATACAAGCGTATCCGGCACTATCTACACTGATAACCAGTTAGCTGTTTATCAGGTTGACAAGGTGCTTCTTCCTCTTGATATCTTTACACCTAAACCTCCTACTCCAGCACCAGCACCTGAAAAGTCAAAGAAGAGATCCAAAGCTGCAGCGAGTCCAGAATCTCCTGCGGATACTTCTGGGGCAGTAAGCTTTACTGTTCTGAACAATGTTGTGTTCTTTGGAGTATGCATGGTTGCAGCAATATATTCTTTGTGACACAGAAGGTTTTGATGAGGTTATTGCATGGATTGCTCTCGTTTTTTTAAGTGGGCTATGATTTTGTAGAGTCGGATCGAATCCAATGATTTGTGTGAATAATTGTTGTTATGGTCTCATTGTACCATTCAAGTTTATGCTTAAGATTGAATTTTGAGGGTTTTCTTTTTCTTTTTCTTTTTTTTTCTTTTTTTTTTTTTTTTGGGGGGGGGGGGGGTTTGCAGCTTTCATGTATGTTGGAATTTTGTAACATTTTTGAAATTCAAGGTAATGTATCAATTGTACTTTCTCTGATCTTTTTCCTTGTTTCTCTAGTACCACAATAAATTTATGGCCATGAATTCCAGAGCAGCTAATTGTAAAACACCACAGTACCTCCATTGAGCAGACAGCATTAGCTGCAGGCCAACAGCGATACGTACCAGAATGGTGAGATGAATCCATCATTTCGTTCTTTCTCATATTTGATTGCTTCATAATGCACTCTCCTTCTAGATATGATACCAAGTCAAACAAATGCGCTTTGAAGCTTGGAATCAGAAACAGGATAACATTTTACAATGCATAAGGTGTAGAAGGTGGAAAGTCTCCATGCTATGCCAATTCTGTTTTCCAAATTCTATGCATAGTTATAGGGGGTCTACCGGGCACAAATGACAAGTCTGGTGCGTTAATTCAAAAAAAGAAAAATTAAAACAGTAGAAACAATTTTGTTTTAAAAAAGTTTTTTTAAAAAATCAATCAGTTTTAATTAAAGTTCTAAGCCGAGTCAGATTTAATAATAAAAGCTTTATTTTTGTGGACCTTGGTGATGGTTAGTAGAATTTTTCTTGATTAATAATCATTGCTTGATGAAACTCCTTTCAGCAGAATTATGTCCTCACCAGAAAGAACGGTTTAATCAGTCTTTATGCACTGTGCAAACCCATAGTTGCTTCCTGAACCATTGCAACATTGAAGAGAGATCATATGAGCGCACACAATTTATACATTATTTTCATCTAAAAATACTCTAAAAAAATGTAAAAACTCATTTTGAACTCTGATATTCATCTTAGCCCCTCCTTCTATCCCCTCTCTACATTCAAGGACCTACATCTAACACAAGTGAATTTAAAGAATTATTTTGTACAAGCCTAGAATGTCAAGGACTAAACTGAAATCATTTTCAAAAAATCACTTAAACCTCATTTAGTTTTGCAATCCAATTATATTTTTAAAAATTTTGATATGATGAAATCAAAAATAAATTTTAAAAAAATAAATTATATATTATTTTAATACATTTCCAAATAAAAAACAATTTCTATTATATTTATAAATTTATGACATCTCAGAAAAATAAACCTTCCCTTCTATCTCCTCTCTCTATATTCAAGGACCTAGATGTAACACAAATTGAAGTTAAAAAGAATTATTTCGTACAAACCTAGAATGTTAAGGACTAAACTGAAATCATTTCTAAAAAAATCACTTAAAAATTTTTGCCGCAACATCGCTTTATAAAAAAACTATTTCAAAAAAATACTCAAAACAGCATATTTTATGGTAGCTACAGGAAAATAGACAACAATCTATATAGTTTCGTTCCATTTTCATGGCATGACACTTGTTAACGGCTGGCTTCGTGCCACGTAGCACTACTCTTCTCTTTATATTGTAAATGGCGGGGCCAAGTCAATGGTGCTCAAAAATCGGAAACGTATTTTTTGAGAAAACCATGTCTTTTGAAGATATAATTACAAAAACTTGAATAATTAACTTCCAAATGAAACAAAAAACACTTCAGTGATCTAATTCTGGAATCAGAAGTTGTTAATCAAATGCTAAACTCAAGCATGTGTGATTTACAGTATTCATTACATCATGCAAATAAATGGCCCTGCATTCAGGGATGAGGCCAAAGAATCAAAAGAATCGAGAAAGAAAGCAACGACGTGGGAATGAAAATGATGTCTCCTTTGGGCTACGCAGCTATGTACAAACTATGAACAGGCTTGAGAGAGAACTCGACTTTCTATTGTCAATATCCATTGAGAAATTATAGAATTTACCTCTTCTGGTTTCTCATCGTGAGGACAGTGGCCTGAAATGACAATCAAATTAAGGACCTCTGGTTAGTGGTTCGCAGAAAAGATTGAAATAAACATCAACTTGATGACAGGGTGATAAAACTACCAGCATCCAATTCCGTGATGACAACCCCAGGACAGTGTTCTTTGAGCATAGCCACTTTAGACTTGGAGTCAGTTATAGGATCTTTCATTCCCTACAGCAAATAGATCAACCAATAGCTTATACACAGCATTTCAATTGGACTATCAAGCTATGCAAAGCAAGAAAAGAAAGAGAAAACACAAAATTGTAATATTTCCACTATATTGAGATTTTACCTGTATGATTAGAACCTTGCCTTCGAAGCCTTCCAAGAGATAATTAAGAGCAAGTGAAAGATTGAAACTGAAAATACTTTCTAGTACCACTAGGACACCAGGATCATAAGACTTTTGTGTGTGTTAAGGCCTAACAAAGTCAAATTAAATTCTGCAGGAATGAATACAAAAAGGCTTGCTTTCACTAATGACAAGGATACAGCTCTTAGCATTTCATTAATAAGCCAATCATCAACTCTCTCAGTTTTCTGCAAGGCAAGATGCAGCGAAATAAGATGCAACATTTGGATGTGAATAGCAAGACCAAATGCGGAAATAGATATCACTAACAGTTGGGTAGCAATTCTTTACTATGCTTCCCAAAGCCAGCCTCAAGTAAAACAAAAGGAGTCGAGCACCAAGCCACGTAGCCCCTGAAGTCGCTCTCACCTGGAACAGTATTAGATTACAAGCAAATAAGGAGATCACAGACGAAATTACTGCTTACTGAGTATTTCAGGCTGAACAGTACTCAAAGAGAGAACTTGGAGGACATGTGAAAGGCGTGCAAGGAACTTAGTTTTCAGAAAAACTCCCATTGTGCCATTACTCCTAATATTGAAGCAGATTGATAAGGTGCATGTGTGTTCGTGTACATGTCCATTGCTATTGATACAGAGAATGCACAAACTTCACAGCATCCAATGATCATTTTGGACCCCAAATCATGTGAGCATCTTCCAGTTATTATTCTACTAAACTCCTATCCAAATAACACAATATGGATAATTTATTCAAGTGGATAGACAGTGTGGACAGCCTCAGGATGACATTCTATTTGATAGACAAATAGGCTGTACAACTTGATAGTGAAACATGGCCAAACAAAATTGAAAATGGTGAGATTAATCAATGAACACTATTTCATAAACAGCTCAATTGATCAAGATGACACTTTTTAAGAGCAAAACAAAGAAATAAAGGACAAATGTGATATGCGTTATGAGTCAAGGATGACATTTGCATAAATCTTTATTTAAAACTCACTTTGGTGAATTGCGGAGAAGTATATGCTGGAATAATATCCCCAGCACTATTGATAAGGACAACAGACTGGGCTAAAGCAGGCCAAAAGTAGGCTACAAGAGCTACAAAATACCCTGGAGATAGAGAGCAATAACAATTAGCAAGTATTGGAGAGCAGCAACTGATGAAAATTAAATATATGAGCTTTTAGATAAGTAAACAGTGAAATTAGACATGAAGGCAAGAGATTAGAACATGTAACATACCACCAATAGAGTTTCCCATGAGATGCACTGGTTCACCGACAACTTCAATTATAAAATCTCTCACCAATTCAGCCCACATAAGTTCAGTATACACAACATTTGGCTTCTCTGATTTGCCAAATCCTAGAACCGTGACAGCCCAAACTCGGTTCCCATCATTAGATATACTACTTATATTGTCACGAAAGTGCTCTAAAAATGCACCAAAACCATGAACGAGAAGAACAGCAGGGCCTCTATTGCCAACAACTGTATACTGAAATTACATTAAAAAAAAAATTCTTAAGCAAAAATTACAAAAATCTTTTACTAATCTTGGCTAACATATTTTCCAGTATAAAATGCATAAAATGAACTGCTATCAGCAGGAATAGATTCAAAGAAAAGCAATTAAATGTATAGATCAGTTTTCAGCTGCAGACCTGAATTAGATAACCATTCCATCTCCATATCCGAATAGGATATGCTCCTCCATCACTTAATTGACTTTTTAAAAGCAGAAGCCAATACCACTGCATAAAATTTCACTAGAATCCATCAAAAGCTTATCTAAATCAAACAAGTTATTCCAAAACTGGGAAGAGGAAAGAAAAAAGAAAGAAAGAAAATCAAAGTAGATAATATAGAATGCACATCTAGAAAACATTTAATGACATGGGCATAGTAGATCTAAAGCAGCCTACCTCCATTGAGCACACTGTGTCCGCTGAAGCAGAAACTGTGGCAGTTGAATATCCAAAGGGTGATAGAAACCCAGCATTTCGTTCTTTCTCGTATTTAATTGATTCATAATAAACTCTCCTTCTAGATATGATACCAAGACAAAGGGCAGGGCCAAAGAGTGCAAAAAATGAAGCTCCATCACGAATTTCAGCAGTTCGCAATTTCTCATGTACCCTGGCATCAAATCAAGTCAAACAATTGTGTTTTTTTAAGTTTCAAATCAGAAACAACAAATGTAACACGTTTTACAGAACATAACAAGTAAAAGGTGAACAGGGCTCTACGTTAAGGCTATTCTTTTTTCCACATTCTATGCATCAATTTGACTATAATACTTTTCCATCCAGTTAGCATTTGTAATTTCTTAATACAATACAGAAACCATAAAGTCAAATAGATAAACTCAAATACAGAGCATAACTTCCTAAATCATTGTTCACAAATTAATGATGCACATTATCAGCACATACTCTTGCCAGTCATCCCGAGCAGTTCCCTCCAAATATCTCAAGTATGCAGCCAATGCATTAAACACACTGTTTGTCCCACCACCCACAACATTTTGCTTTTGTGTAACAAAAACAGATTTATCCAGTCTCTTCCTCTTGGTATGCTTGAAATTTGAATTATTCAAACTTACTTTCCCTGACTTTGATAATTGCTTCTGCAATATGGTTTCAATTGACATCTCCTTGAGCAAAGCCCAACTTTCATTCAATTTGGAAGGACTTTCATTCACAAACTTCTTCAAGTTATCCAAAGTGGGTAGCAAACCTGATCCACGGTTTAGTCATCATCTCCCCTTACTTTAATCACAATTGTAAATCAAATACTTCCACAAAACAACCATTCTCTTCCATTTTTTGAACAAAGAAACTTACCCCAGTCCAGTTCCATTTCTGCACTAGGCAATCTTGATGGCAGAAGAGGTGAAGTTACAGCCAATTGAAGCTTCTCAAACTCATCGTACGAAGCAGGGAAGTCCTTCAGATTCTACAAACAAAACAAACCACAACACCAACAAAGAAAACCGACAATAAAACACAACCTCGAATGAAAACATCACTTAATCAATGACAAAGATGACTACCTTAATATCATAAAACGGAGTCTGCCACAACACAATCTCCGGACTCCTATCAAACGAAGGCATCCTCACTAATGTCTCTTCCACAACATGTATTATCTCCCGCAAGTGATACTCCACCTCCACTTCCGCAAACACATTGGCAGCTTTCACCTGCTCCAACAATCCTACTCTATAAATCAACAAAATAACCAAATGGGCTCTTGAGGTTTCAGCTCAAAGTGCCTAAACTACAACCATAAATCATAACATCTACAGAGCAAGCACAAAATGTAGTAACAACTATAACAGCAACCAAACTACCTACCTCTAGTACAAGCTCTTTTATCACATTTTCTGCATTCCCAAACCTGATAATCAAATTAGACCCTTGCTTCTTTAGTGACTTTCTTAAATCTTCCAACGCAAAAAGAACCAGTTCTAGCTTCTCATCATTGTAACCTGCGCAACATTACCACCAAAATATATATATAACCCTTAATTTAAATCAACACACATGCACACAAAATTCTAACCGACAAGTCGTTTTTACTGTCCTCAGACGACGAGTCACGATTTTTTAAATTTTTTTTCTGGAACTCCAATTTTCATTTGCTAAGAACTAAAAGGAAAGGAGTCAGAAAAGAGGCAGCAAATTGAAAGAGAGGAAAGATGAAAAAACGACGACGTACGGGAGAGAATACGGTGATCTAAAACGTAAAGAGGGAGTAAAGCAGGAAACTTGGAAGCTTGTAGAAGGCCAGGGTGGTCATCGAGACGAAGATCCTGCTTGAACCAGAGAATCGCAGGCGAGGTGGCGTTGCTTGTTTTAGAAACAGAGAGAGAGCAGCTGAAGCATCGGTTTCTGCGGGAAGTGATCGCGTGAGACGGCGAAGAGAGGGAGAGGGAGAAGAAAGAGCGAGGGAGAGAAAGGAGAGACATGAGGAGGAGGAGGGAAAAGGTCCATAAAGTAATGGATAGGGTGGAAGTTTAAGGCGACATGGGGGAGGAGAGAGCGTGGAGTTGTGGAGTAGAGAAATTGGGGATTTCTTTATTTTTTTGGCTGGGGAGAGGAGTGAGCCACGAGAGTGGGAAAACTACTCTTTTTTTTTCTTGTCTGGTTTTGTGGGCGGGAATTGATAGGTGAATTTATTATTAATTTATATCCAGTTTATTTTTAAAACCGGATTGATCCAAGAATAACCCTTCAAATTGTTTTTGGCTGGTATTGTGTTTTTTATTCAATCATGGAAAAAAAATATTTAATTAGTTAAATAATTTTTAATTTTTGTGTTATATCTCTTATATAATTTTTGCTCGAATAATCTATATTTTATTTTTGAAGATTTAATTTTTATTTATTTCCTATAAAAAAATCCATCTCATAATAGTTTTAACAAAATAATTTTTAAAATTTATATTTTTAAAAATATAACTAAAAATTTTCTCTTAAATCTATTTGTTTTAATCACACCAGTAAAAACTATTATAATATTAAATACATACTAAATTCATTAATCCAAATCTAACTTGAGTTGAGTTTTGATTCCTCAATTAAATTTTAGATACTTGATAAGTTAATTAACAATTTAATTAAAACCTGATCAAATTTAAATTTGATAAATTAAAACCAATGAATTTTTTATATAAAAAACTAAAAACATGTCATCTTGATAAATTCAAATTGACTCTATGAATTAATCCGGTAATAGAATAATCTAAGCTATTTTCCAGGTGAAATATCGACCTGGGTGTAGTATGATACTGCTTCTAAAACTTGGACAAGATTGTATAACTGAGTTCCTGATTGGCTCTATTATAGATATTGCATGCTAATATATTGAGTATCATGCTATAACTCGTATCTTGCTGACTGTGATTTCTACGTATTTATTGACTATCATGTTCAATCTCGTGTTTTTCATTGCTTGATTTTGAAAAACAAAAAACAGGGGGGGGGGGGGAAGAAAACCCATAGTATAATTAGGGGAGGCCAGTAGAATTTTCAAGTTTACAGGGGAGGCAAATTACATGACCAGAAAGCTAAAAGGCAGTTAAAACAGCGAAACAGGTATCATAGTTAACCAACAAAACTGAAAATGGCGCTACAAATCCACACACCCTCATCTTCTTCTCTCTTCAAAAAACCCTCTCATCTTCTCCTTCTCTCACCATTTACAAAACCCACCAAACTCAAAGTCATAGCCCAAACCTCCACAAATAACCCAACCCCACCGGAGAAAAAACCCTCCACAGTCTCACCTGGTCAAGGGTTTGGCTCACAATCAGCAGCAGCAGCTACTACAAGCAAGACAACCAGTGGAAGGGAGAGTAAAAATAAACCAAAGGGTAATAGAAGAGAGAGAGCATCAATAATTAGAAGGGCTCCAGCTGAGAAACCAGCTTTTATAAGCCAAGAAAATGAGGTTAAAGTTAAAGAACAGGGTAGAAATGAGACTGCTTTTCTTCTCGCTTGGTTAGGACTTGGTGGGATCATTCTTGTTGAGGGCATTCTGCTTGCTGCTTCAGGTATGTCAGAATTTATGGGATTTTGCTTTATTTTTTTATTTTATTTTTATGGAATTTGGTTATATTTGTATGAATTGAAAGAAGCTAGAAATGTCAAAATCTGGTTAAAATCTTGGAGAATTTCGAGATTAGATTGAGTTTTGTGAATTGGGTTTAATTAATTAAAGTCTCTGATTTGAAAATTTTCTGAAAGCAAAAGTGTTTTTTAGATTATTCAAGTCAATTTGGATACTGAGCTTCTTTGATTCAATAGTGTTAGAAAATGTTTTGTTGAAATTACTGATTATCTACTGGCATGGCCACTTTTCTCAAAATCAAATTGCTTTGCTAATTTGTTTGCAATTTCTATTTAATTATAGATAGTGTATAATCATCCGTATTTAGTATTGGTACTTTTTTGGTGTTCAATGTTTATGCTTGGTATCGTGTCTCCTTATGGCTATGATTACTATGAACGAATTTAGTTTCACCACAAGAAAAATGATGATGTTTTTCTTACATTCTTAAACTTTGTCAAACCATGGCTTGATTAGCAATATATTTCATTGAAAGAATAAAACAAAGTATCCAATAGCCTAATTTTAGCTGCCTGATTTGTTTAGCAATGAATATGACTTTGGCATAGCTAGTTCATAACCGAACGATTATGCTAGTCCTCCATAAGAGGGTGACTGTGCAGTTAATGGAATTTATTTCTTTCACAAAGGAGCTTGTTTTGCTACTAGGTTGATGCAATTTCCTCTGTTTTATTCTCTCCTTTTTTCACTTGGAAATTATTCAACGTATAGGAAACTGTGCAATGCGTCCTAAGACTCCCCTTAGCCTGACTAGATGCTTTAGGAAATTGGTGCCATTTTGAAAAACAACCAAAAAGAAGGCATAATGCCTCCTAGCATTAACATGCTTATCTAAAGCTTGTTCCTATTATAAAGAAAATGAGGCAATGATTCTACTTTGTTTTTATAGTTATTACTCATATTGTATATGAATACTAACCTCTTAGCTCCTATAAAAAAAACCAATAACTCAGCATTTTCCTTCAACAGGCTTCCTGCCAGAAGAATGGGATAAATTTTTTGTGAAGTATCTATACCCATCTTTCACCCCTACAGTTGGCTTGTTTGTCGCTGGAACTGTTGCGTATGGAGTTTCGAAGTACCTGCAGAATGAGAATCTTAAAGACCTAAAATGATTTTGGGAATACAAACTAATATCTCCATATTGTATGAGGAGCAATCTACCTATTATGGGTGATTGTTATATGTTGTTTCTTTAGGCTGTATTTTGACGTATTTTAATGAGTTGATGAAGATACATCGAATAAGATAAATTTTTATCTTTCTGCAAGGGAATGATAGCCACCTGCAGTAGATTATTTGAGTTCCGCTGCATGTCATATTCTGCTGCTCATCATATTGTCTAGCATTTGGCTTCTGTGATCTAGATAATAGGGTAATGTGTAATCAGTTATTGCTCTCTCTGTGTAAGTTAAGTTGAAATTTGAGACTGAGAATGATTGACAAGTTTTCTCTTCCATGGACCAGATTTTTTGCTTCAACTTTCTAAAGCCATGATTGTCTAATTTGAAATTTAATTGTCACTTTCCCGTGGTAGTGCTGCCAGCATTGTGAATCAATGCTTGCAGTTCTATGTTCAAAGCTTGAGAGTTGGAATCCATCCTTTGTTGTGCTGGTTTCATTTGGACCTGCTTCTGATCGATAGTTTTCTCCAAACAAGTAGGGTAAATATTAAGAATATTATCAGCATATTGATTCTTTATAGCCCATTCTGACTGAGGGGTCTCAGCATTACAAGATATCTGGATGGTGGTCGTCCAAATTAGAAAAACCAAATGTGGTATAACTTCAGAAATAGGCATTGTCAATTGCTGCAATCTTGGACATGAGGTTTGTGACAAGAAAAACTCACATGGCCTATTCATAATGCATACCTAATGAGATGGTCTTGTGATTCATGAACAATAAAAATTTGCTCTTTTGAGGATTAAAAATTTTGTTCTTAATGAATAAAATATTGAAGTTTATTTTTCATGAAAGATAGATAGGCTACTTGTTACTGATATGGCTGTTGAAAACTGCAGTGCCGAATTTCTTCTATGAAAACTTAATTAAACACTACTGATTGTGTGATTGTGTGAGTATTGCTTCTTATGTTATGATGTCGGATTTGGTTAATTTCTTGAATTTCTTAATAGATTTACTGTCTTCTGTTACCATCACTTTTTATAAGGTACTGCAGCACTGGCTAGCTTATTTTTGCCTATTAGATTAAGGAAGACAGCAATCTTGCACCAAACACTAAAGATGGCAGGAACCCTAGTAATTGGTCAACTGTGGTCTTAATTTGTCTACTTCACACTTCCTTGGATTTTCACATCATCTGTTTCTGGAATTAGAACGACTTGTGTTATTATTAGTTACTAGTGCAGGGATTGAAGCAAACTTGATAAGGTGGTATTTCTCAACAATTTTATGGATGATGCAGTGGTGTACTGGTGTCGTTTATCAAACTATTTCTTTCGATTTGGTTACTGTGCCTATTTTTAAGTCTGTTTCTTGCAAATATTTCTCGTTGAATATGAACACTTTAATGATCTTCATTCTCCTTTTCCCTTAAGGAAAGGGCGTAGAAGATACTAGAGCAGATAGTTTTGTAGTTTCTGAGAACCATGATGCTCTTGATACTCCTGTCATGTTGCAGTAGTACCTCAGCTCGCATTTTGCCTTGTTTGTTGGTTGAATCCGCCACTATCAAGTATAAGCGACTGTCTTGAAGTCTGTCTTTCTAGTAAACGTCATCTGTTTGCAGACTGCAGAAGTTGTAGAAAATCTTACTGACACCTTATTGATGTTGATCTCGTGGAGGGTTGTACTTTTGCTGCCAGGTATGAGCTTCAATTTGGCAGTGAGGTTAGTATTGAATGATATATACTCTATGTTAAATAATAACAAGCTAATGATTGATTAGACTGGAAATTCGAGTAATGAGATCATTCTTCAATATTTAAGTACTATAAAGGCAGAGTGAAAAAATTTTCCAGAACCGTAATCGTTCAATGAATGAATTTCCCAGACAGTTACGTAGTCTCATAAATGTTTATTGTGCAATACTAGCTGTTAGGATGGATGGTTTTGTTACCAAAGAAACCACACCCCCCCCCCCCCCCCCCCCCCCCCCGGGGGGGGGGGAAGAA
>Ga0325405_1000281_pt1 | contig 48113 bp, 29 predicted proteins | sample PopdelMetagenome_21_FD_205663 | JGI IMG/M metagenome (GOLD analysis project Ga0325405, IMG submission 205663) | Populus deltoides microbial communities from Bellville, Georgia, United States - Xylem-Control-R2 | ecosystem: Host-associated > Plants > Phyllosphere > Stem > Wood/Secondary xylem...
ACCATATGAGATTTTAAGCTTATTTGATTTTGTATAATTATTTTAATGCCTGAGTGAGTCATTTTAATGGATGCCCAAATGAGGTATTTTGTTTGTCTTCAATATGCTGAATCAATCTAGTAGAAACTAGGTTGGGATATTGTTTTGTTTTTCTTTGAGTTGATTATGAAGGATTTAGTAATTAATTTATTATAGTTCAATGATTAAGAGCTTTATTTTTATTTTTTTTACAGAGAATTCAGAGCTTATAGCATATATTATTGTCTATTTTTTTAAAAATTTTGATATTTTTTTTGGAGTTTAATAATACGGACTGAATTTATGAAGTTTGGAATGAGAGTGTATCTCAATTCCTAGGAGAAGGCCAAGTCAAATTAGAGTTGTATCTTTATTGGATCAAAATGGTCTTGCTCTTGCTAGGATCTAATAAAATAGTTATTAGGAGGTTTGGATCTTATATTAAAAAATATTATTTGCTTAAAGTTCTTTATAAATTAAGTATAATGTCTTCTTCCAATATTACTTTGTATTATTTGGTAGGGTAGGCTTTGACATGTTTCCAAGTCATATATTACTAATAATAATAAAAAATGTGTACGAGCTAAACAACCTAGAAATACTTTTAATCCCGCTGAAAAGAAAACAAATTTATTGGGTTTAATACATGGTGATATTTTTTATAGTAATAATATTTTGACTTGTGGAAACTTTTATTGATGACTTTTGAAGATATTATTATGTTTATTTGACTAACTCTAAAAATGAATTGTTTGATAAATTAGAAATTTTTAATGCAAAATTTGAAATTTGATTTGAAAAAAAAAATAAAAATTTTACAATTTGAAAAACGTGGTGAGTATGCTTCTAATGAAATAAATGAATTTTTAGAATTATATGGTATTATACATCAAGTGACACCTCCTTGTTCACCGCAATCTAATGAGATAGCAGAGAGATAAAAATAAAAATTTAATGAATATGGTTAATGCAATATTAATTAGTTCAAGTTTGTCTAATAACTTATGGGGTGAAGTTTTGTATTATGCTTATTGTATTCTCAATAGATTTTCTTATAAAAATTTGGATAAAATGTCATATGGATTTTGGAAGAATAAAATTATTTGGGATTCTTTTTAAACAAATTTAGAGTTGTTTAGGGATTTATTACTTGAAGATGTGATCTTCTTTGGCTTTGAATAATTCTTTAAATGATAGGTTGTCTCAAACCATAAGTCATCCAATTGTCCGGTCTCCAATGATAATTCACACAAACCACTAGTTAGAAATCTCTAAAATCCCTATTTAGGAGAGAATAATTGTTATTCCTCGAATGTTAGTTCTCTTTTATGTGACTTGTATAGTTTTCATGTCTAACAAACAACAACTTAAAAATAAGAGGAATAACATACTATTTTTAGAGAAATATGAAAAACTCTATAGATTGAAAAAATATCAATTTGTCCCCTAAATAATATACATATATTAATTCAAAATAATTTTAAAAATTAACTCAATCAAGTACTTACTTGATTTTTCTATATTTAGAAATATAATCCTTGTATTAATTATATTATAGTCCTTAATTTCTAAAATATATTTTAATCAAGTTATATTTAATTAAATCATCTCAGTTTAATTTCTGATTAATGGTTCTTAATGTATGTGACCCATTAGGTTTCTAATATGTTAGTCCAAATATAAAATTTTGATTTTGACTATATAGAATAAAATAAATTAAACAATTTAATTTATTATCAATTCAATAATTGATTAATTTATATTTAAAGATCAGGTGCATCATCTAGCAATGTGTCATAATCCTTTAAATATTAGAAATGCCATTATAGTCTGACTTAACATTTCAGTGATCGATTTCTCAGTGTAATTAATATACTTTCATCAATAATTTTCTGATTTAACATTAAAACATGATATATGTATGTTAATTATGTTTGTTCTCCACATATTAGTCATTAATTGTTTGAATAAGATTTGAAACTCCTTTTCAAATCTCATCCCATCTTAATTAAGGATTTCTCGGTCAATACTATTTAAGAACATATAAAATATTTTTTTTCTAATTTATCTAGAGTGATGAATCCTCTCTTAATAACTTAAGTACCTTTATACAGTTCATGTTATACCCAATGTTTGCTTTTTTATTACCTCGATTAGGATAACATGTAACAGAATCAAAGCATAACATTCTCTATATAAGATAATTTAATGATCTCAAGTCTAAAGATCATTTACATAATAGTCACGTAAGTCTTTTCATAGACATATGTGATCTTTCTATATATAATTCTTATGTGGGTTAGTTCAATGTACATGTCTTATGACAAACACTTATGTATTACTCTAGGTATCTCTTATATCTCGGCTTATGAGATCAACTACTTTCTTTCATAAAGAAAAAACACAATATGTATCAATCTCTACAGCTCTAATGAATGTCCAATATTTAAGAGAACATCGATCATGAGCATTTTAGAAACATTGCTTTGATGCAATATGAATCCTATATTATAACAACTTTATAATTTTATTTGTAAAATATTTTTATCCTAAGAACTTTATATTTACTTTAGATTCATTAATATAATATTATATGAATATTAAAGATAAATTAAGTCTTTATTAATAATAAATATATATTTATACGAATATAATAATGTCACATATAACCAACTAATTGGCTATAAAGTATATTAAACTAATATAAAAAAACCTTCTTTAAAATATTTTAAAGAGTGAGGGTGTTTTATCAAAGTGAATATTCCAATTACTAAAAAAAGAAAAATAGATCCTAAAACTATATATTATGCATTTGTTAGATGTTTTGAATAGTATTATTTATAATTTTTAGTTTTAAATTATAAGATTTCTAAAATTGCAAATAAGACAATTTTTGAGTCACATGATATAATTTTAGTTGAAAACATTTTTTCAATGAAAAACAAGTTGTCTAGACCTATTAATGAAAGTTCTTCTTCTAAATCTAAAAAAAAACTTTTTTAGTCATTTTTTCACCTGAAAATACTTAAAAAACTTCTCATGAACCTTAATGAAACTCATATCTAACCACAAAACAATGGTTAATCATTATATAAATAAAAGAATCAATCCAAATAAAAACTTGATGTATTTTTTTTAATGAAAACATATTTTCTTTTATTAAAAGCGTTGTGTTTTAAATAAATAAAATTTATCATTATGTGAAAATCTAGCATCAATTAAAAAATATTGAAAATCATATATTGATATTTTATATGCAAATGAGGGGGGGGTTGATAAGTCATCGAAAGTTTTTTCCAAACTTTTTATGATAAAAAAGTAAAAAATATAAATTTTATTTTTAATTCAATATAATATTATAAAAAATACTATTATCTTTTTGAAAATAAAGGCAAGATTGAATGACATTTAATAAAATAGTATTTTTAATATATTTTTAGTTATTTAATTTACAATATATTTAAATTTAAATTTTTTAAAAAAATTAAAAAACAAAAACAAAAACTAAAAAGTTGTATAAAAAAAAATCAAACACCTAGGCGTACACATCGCCCAACACAAAAAAATCCATGCATATATGCTTGACCTTTTTTTGTTTTGTTTAATAGGATGTATGAAACGTCATCTTCATTTTTAAATAAATAATTGATGTGTGGTCCTCTATGATTAATTTCTGATTAATTTCAAGTTGTCTATTTATAAAGATTTCAGTCATCAAAGGTGGGTAAAAAAACAAAATTTGAGTTTTGAGATCCAAAAACTATTTTGCAACATTTTTTTTCAATTGAAAACATAAAAAAAAACACTAAATATCTCAATAAACTCATTTTCAACCTTAAAATACTTTTAAATTAGTCAAAAAATAAAAATCAAACCAAATAAAGAATTCTAAGCCTTGATTGACTTTTCCAACAAGATAAAAGTTTAGAAATTCATCAATGGAACTATTCTCGTCAAGCGAAACTCAATGATATCAAGATTGTTTTTTGTCAGAAAGTAACCAACCAACCTATTTCTCTCTCCTCTCGTAAAACCCAAAGAGTGAAACAAAAAAAAAAGAGTTTAGGACCTCAATGTAAGATTTTAAAATTAAAGAGACCAAAAAAGAGTAAATAGAGAATTTTTGGACTAACATGAACTTTTTTGAATGAATTTGAAAAAATCCATGTTTGTCCTTCTTTTAAATTTTTCAATACTGCAAATTTAAATTTTATTTCATCAAATTAACCTCTATTTCAATCCTGAAATTTTAGCTAAGATATTGAATGGTCAAGAACATGGAAATAGGAGATGATATCAATACATAAAATATCACAAACATCACATGGAAGGTTGAAATGAAAAAAAATAAAGTTTAGGGACCAAATTAAAAAAAATAAAAAAACAACATTTTTCATTTAACAGTTCGATTCACAATGAATTAAAGCATTTTTATAGTAACAAATTGTGAAAGCACGTTTCTTTTAGGTTTATTGTGTGTGTGTGTGTGTATGATAGACTGTTGATATTACCCAAAAGAAATAGAACATTTTTGTCAATAAAAAACATTTGATGAAAAAATTATGGAGAAGCTTGTATTTTTTACCCAAACAGAGATCATTTATTTTAAGCAAACATTTCCCTTGGATATTGTTGAACCGGAAAAAAAAAAAAAAAAATCACATCCGTATTATCATCCCTGCAGCTGCATCGCACGGGTACTCCTCCTCGTTCTAACTGTAAATAGCGCCAAATAAAATTGTAATTGTATACGTTCAATTAGGAGAGCAGGCAAGAACATCCAATGAGAAATGCTACACACACTGATAACTGTTTATTTACTGGAAATTAATTTTTTCTGAAAGTAAATTGAAAATTTTTTTATGAGAAAGTGAATTGTTTTTTAATATTTGATAATGTAATAGAAAATAAATTGAAAAATATTTTTTAATGTTTGGTTATATCATGAAAAATGAGCTGAAAAATAACTTATTAATATTTTATTTTTTTTCTAGTTTATTAAAATAATAAGGAACAAATCTTACAAATTAAAAAGTTGAATGAAAATAAAATTGAAAAAAAATATAATTTTATAAATTATTTCAAATAAAATAAATAATAATTAAAATAATAGAGATCAAATCTAACAAAAAAAAATTAAAAAATGAAGAAATTAAAATAATAATAATTATCATTTCATAAATTATTTAAAATAAAATAAATAACGATCAAAAGAATAAGAATCCAATTTGATAGATAAAAAAATTCAGTTAAAAAATAATAAGGGAAAAACAATTATAAAAGTAAGAACCAAAATTGATATAAAAATTAAATTGTAATTGATGGAATTGAAAAAAAAAACATTTAATATATATAACAATAAAAAGTTTGAAGATCAAATTTGATATAATCAGCAAATAATATGACATTTTAAAATTTTTCACAACTTTTAAAAAGTATTTTCCACCCAAAATAAAAGAAAAATACTTTTCTGAAAATCAAACTAAATTTTCCTTTAATTTAAAAATATTTTCCGTTTTAATAACAAACAAATACAAAAAAATTTAAAAAATAATTTCTAAAAAACTATTTTTCTTCGAACAAACACCCCTGACAAGACATGTAAATTCAGAGATCAATGCCTAAATCCATTTATTGAATGGATAATATCATTTATTTATTTATTTGAAATTAAGGCCTCACATGCCCTAGTGCGCTGCCATTAAAGAAGTGCCTGTTTTCCCAATTACCTGGAGAGCTAAAGCTTTATTATCGAACCACGGATTTGAGAACACCAGCCTAGAATTTTCAATCTCAAGGCCATGGCAGTCAGAAACAAGATTTTTTAGCCACTGAATGAGAAAAATAAATAAATAAAATAAAATACACCCAGTCACACTCAGCAAATACATTAAACTTCCCAGCCTGGTGTAACTACCGCATAGTATGTGTCCTGCTGCAACTTTACATGGGTGGGTTACACCTAATGTACAAGAATCTACGAGAAAACATTCCGAACCATACCAGTCCAGTAATTTAAACCTTACACAACAAACAGCCTTTAACAAAACTGCAACCGGAAGCTTTACAAGTATAAATTACATTTCCCAAAACCTGGACACAGTCAGTTCGTGGCAAAGATGAGCGTCCATCCTGCTTGCTGTATTTTGCCTGCCTGCTGCATTGCCGTCTTTAACTTTAAAATAGAGGCCATTATGGCCTTGTAGATTCAGTCAACTTGCAACAAGAAAAAAAAAAGAAAAGGACGGCAGTGTTCAGACACTCGGTGATAAATCATTTCCATTTATCCTTTGTCCGTTCCTACTTCAGGCTTGAATCGTGATCACTTTAAATCTAGTCGAGCTGTTCTCCATACTAGAGAATTGGTTGATTTTAGTAATAGGCCAAGTGCTGAAGAGCATGCAGCTCGCACGATTGCGTCTGGTGATCGACTCATCTTCCCCATCAACGTACCAAACACCTATATGAAGATAGAATCTTTTTGTGAGTACTCAATACTTTTTTATCTTTAAAATAAAAAGTCAAACTGGAGGACTCATTGAAAAGGACCTGTGTTTGGTAAAGGGCTAAAATGCGCTGATCATCTGAAAGTGATACCAAGCAGCTGACCAAGTAAATAGCATTAGCCTGTATTATTGGCCAAGGTGCATCAAATGCCTGCATCATCAAGAATGTAAGCAAAAAATTTATATATATATATATATATATGAAACATGTTTGTTATCTTTCTAAAAAAGCAAAACGGAAAAAGAAAAAAAATTCTTAAAGTATAGTTCTCATGGATTTTGCACTATAATCATAAAAACTGTTTTTGGATTTTTTTTTTTAAAAAAAATGACATAATCACTTAGCAAGATATACACCTGTATGGTTGATGCCATGTAAGTATCAGCTCTGGAAGGAAGATGCTGGATAAACTGCTTAGTCAGATCTCTTACAAAGTCCTGATAGTCACTTCTGAACAAAAGACATTATTTTGAACCTCCGTGAGGAACATAGGTCACACCAATGCTTTTTCAGAAACTTTAGTTTTTACAATTAATTACTGCATACCGGTGATCAGAAGTAAAATAGTGCGAGTTGAATAGAGCAGTTGATTCTTCCATCTCCATCAAGGGGGCAAGCCTTTTCAGAGTGTTCTATTCATTAAACACTGATTCAGTTGAAATTTTTTGTAAAGAAGCTTGATGCAGAAATGAAAGTCAAATGTTAGGTAAACACTCACTCGGCAAGCCTGTCTCACACTAAGATCATCATCATGAAGGTGCAAAACCAGGCGAGGAATGGCAGCGTGTATCTGAGAAAAGTATCTGATCTATATTAGCATGCTGGCCAGAAAAATAACAAAAACAAATAGAAATCCATTTCTAGCACACCATAAGTGAATAATCAAATCCAAAGATATGACAGAAGACGAGATATTGGCCAAGTACTAGTTAAAAAAAGAAAAAAAGAAGCACAAAAGAACCCATCACTCAGTAATGCCCATTCAAATAGCAAACGGGAAAAAAGAAGAGGAAAATATCAAGAGAAGAAGGAAGCTTGGTATGGTGTTTTTTAAACAAATGTTGGTGCAACAAACGGTAATGCTAATTTATGTAAGCACTGTGTTATGCTTGCTTCAAATTTATAAAATCTTGCATGAAAGAGGCAGACTTGACACTCTCAAATCTTTCTCAAAAGTATTCCACCCCCCACCCCTCTTAACCCAATTATTAACAAAACATTCTATTGCACTGAAAGCAAATGCATGCTGTATAAAAATTCAGGAACAAAAGTAAACATAGCTGATCATCCTCATAAACTTAATTGTTTCTGTACTGTTGAGTATATATCATCATGAATTAGAACAAATAAAGAATGATCCGACACTTTAAAAATAAATAAAACATTGATTAACTCCACACTTTTTTACGACCAGTTTACGTAAGGTACCTGCTCAAGAAATATTTCACGCTGTGCCCCAACACCATATTTACTCAGGGCTCCAAATGCTGCAAAGGCATCAGCTCGCATTTTCACATCCATGGATATCTGTTTTAACCCAAGAAAGAAAAGTATATGGATCCACACATCAGTGTTCTCTAACGAGAAGCATCATCTATATGAAATTATTTCATGATACAACAATAGCAGTAAAACAACCATAAAATACATAAATAGCAAATCTTATAGCCTTTTAATCAACAGCAACTGTCCTCAGCTAGATGCAAAATCAAAAGTTACGAAATGCAACAATGTTCTTCACAAGGAAATTGTTATTCAACGTTATTCAAGTTCAACCACCTCTCTGCTACTAACAGAAAGTACTTCACTAGTTCACAAATCAATGTGCATTTTCTCCTGTCATATTTTTTGGCACAAAACCATAACACTGGCATGTCCTGCTTTTCATTCCCATACACAGTTCTAAATCAATGACATGAAGACATAAACATGTCCATTGTATTTGAGAAGTCATATATTTTTATTGCCATATTTTCCTTCGTTATATGTTGCATTCATACATCTTCTCTCCACAACATGTTTTGAGGCCAAGGGTTTCAGTAAATAAAATGGATAGAATGTTTCTTTTATGAAAAAAGCTTAATTACTGCAGAAAACTCACTAGTTATAGCATCAAAAGAGTAGCGAATTAAGACTACAGAGAATTTTCTACTGTACAAAACTGTATTTTCAGGCAAGCTAAACAAAAACCCTTTGATGACCACAAGGAATACAACTCAAAATATTTTATTGACTTGCCAATAAATCAAATAATGCAAATAGTGATCACATGATTCCATTCAATTCCATGCATTTGGGAGCATATGATACAATAAATCTTCATTTTAGCAACAAGAAAAGGGAAAAGATGTTAAAAGCAACAAACGCACTTGAAGATTGCGGAGCCGAACAGAAAGATTGAGCAAAATGGGCTCTACTGCATCATCTGGGGATGATTCAAGAATCTAAGATATGCAACAGGAGGAATGATGAGTGAGGTAAACAAAGGGCAATCAGAAAGCACATACAAAAGAGAGATAATGGGTAAATCACCGTCAGTAAGCACGAAACAGCAGTTAATTGCACAGATTCATCCAAATCGTCAAGCAATGCCACTATTATGCCAAGAATCTGGATTGTGTGCTGATAAATATGAAGCGATGGTATCTGTGGATTGCATACCACAAAAAGTAATTGGGACCATGTACAAATATTTAATCCTTAACATTGAAAAGTTAAATGATTTTTGATAAAATGTATAGAAATTATGTACAATCTAGGGTATTGTGTGGAAGCCCTTTAGTGTATTCGAACCTTAATGTGTGCAGAAATTAGGCACATACATCAAACATTTGAAGTTCATTCCAGTACTAAAGAAAAAAGTAAACCAAGCAATACCTAATTCTAAAACCTATTTTTCTTGAGCTCCATTTGTATGCATTATGACACATGATAAAAAAGGAATACAGAGCTTGTATAAATCTCAATTAAGAATACCTGGACAAGCCCTCTTAAACAAAGACGTCTAACTGTTGGAGACTCATCCGAAACATGCCGGCACAGTGCTTCAACCATCTGCTCCAACAGGGAATCAAACCCCCCACTGCATCACCAAAAATATACAAAATGAACATGATATTTAACAATAGGATGGGCAATCCTTGACTACAATAATTAAACCGGGTAAAATAAAGTCAGAAAAACAAGCATCAAATCAGAGTGTTACCATTGATTTGCATCTGGAAAAGATAATGAATGCTTGCATGAAACCAATTTTAGACTGCAGTTAGCTTACACAAAAAAACAAGGATATGCTGATATGCATTGCATGCTCTACAAATTCAAAGCATCAATTTATACCATAGAAATGGCAGCGGAAAAGGAAAATAAAAAGACTTGGGCTGTTTTTGGTAGGGTAAAACAAATGAGAATAAAACACTAGATTTCCTTTATGTTGTAAAATTAAATATGAGAATAATAAAAAAAAAAGTCCTCCAAAACTTAGGAAGATAATATGCCCCTGAAAATCACTTAATCAACAAATGATCTTGTTATTGCATAGATGCTTCACCTTATGGATATCATTTCTGCTGCAGATCTTTAAACAAGTAAGCTAAAAAGATAACTGAGAAAGATATACCATTGAAGCAATAATTATTAGCAGTATAATGCTAATCAACCTAAAGATACATGATGTGTACAAAGTAAAGAAACATTTTAACAGTAAGAGAAGCGCAGGATAGAATACCACTTGAAGTTAGATCATTCAATGCATACCTATAGGGAACAAACACCGACAATGCCGCAGCAGCAGCTTCCCTTTGAAATTTTTGACGTCGGTTTAAAGATTCCGTTAAAATTACACAAATAGTCCGAACCTGAATAAATTACCAAAAGAACAAACTCCAAAGATATCACAAATGCATTAACAAAGAACAAGAAAAGTAAAAACTACTGAAAGGCATTTACAAAATCATAAGATCACATATTTAGCAAAGCAACCATGGAACAATCCTGAGCATGACAATCTGGTTCTTGATACTTCAAGAAAAGTTTGCATCACGTTGCACTTGAACATATTTCTGACCTACATTGAATATTTTTAACCAACTTCAACAGATTTTCTAATATACTAAAGCTTACTAGTTAAGCAACCTGATGAAAGTTTGACAGATATATCTCCTTCAAGCCAGTGTTCACAGATTATATTTGAACAAGAAATTTCTGCTGCCTTGGGTAGTAGGAATTCCTCCTACCCAGCACATGTCAGTCTCTCAACCCACCATGCATGGGTAGCATTAATTGCTTTTCATTTTTTGTCAACAAAAACCATTTGTTTTGCCATAATCTTTTTGGTAAACAGAAACTTACCCTTTTTATTATACATTTATGATTTTGATATCAAATATATTTCTAAAATAACAAATGTTGTCCAACAAATGACAGTCCAAGAGATTGCCACGTGTTGGGCAGGAAGAATTCCTCATATTAAATATTATCCTTCACCTAAACAAAACTTTCTGTTAGGTTATATTGTCAAACAAAGCAACTGACAAACATAATTTTTTCACATATATGTTTAGGACAAAGATTACCTATCCCATATGAAACTTGTTCAGAGAATGGAAAAATATGAATAATCAGTTTTCTTTTTTGTTCCATTATTAACTTAAATATCATTATGTTCTAATACATTGTATCTTTTGCTCGATATGTGTTTTGCCATTCCTCAAATTTTTAAAACTGAGGGGAAAAACTGAATAAAAGAAGAAAAAATAAGTGAGAATAATCAGAACAAAACAATGGGAATGGACTTCAGAGGATTGCCAAATTACTTCTTTTGGCCTCTTTATAGATATGCTGCCAGCTAATTCTCCGATAAGATTGATCCACCTCTCCTTTTCATTTTGCTCTCCATCTCTAGCCAAAATCTACAGAAAACATGTAATTTTATTCTTGATTTATTTTAAATTGCTAATTCAAAACTTGGAAATCTCTGTTATTGCACTGGGCAAGTTAACGGCATCTGATATTTACATACCTTTCCCATTTCAAGGTCTCCGACACACTCACAAAAGGCTTGAAATGCTGTTAGAAGAGCTCTGAAAAGAAACAAAGACCGAAACCATTTAAAAATGTCTACATGTGGGCACTGCTGAACATTGAAGCACAATGAATGGAATATTCAGACAAAACATAGAATATAGATTAGACACTGACCGCAATGGCTCATGCTGACCAGAACTAGCTAGACCATGACAACTTCCAAATTGGAGTGTGAGTGCAACAACAACAGAGGCATAGCTTTGCTCTACTGCTTTCTTTCCAACTTTACCACCCCCTCTGCAATTATAATAAAAGAATGCAGAATTACGTACCATCCAAAGAGGCCATGTCTGACAAAGGGAGCTAATGGTACAAACCTGAAAAAGGCAGTGAGAGCAATCATAGCAGCTTGCAGAATGTCATCCTCTATCTGACCATCAGCTAAATGACTAGAGTTGTCTCCTTTCTCCAAATCACTCTTAACAACAGGAGTCTGGTTAAGGAATGATATCAGATGCTCCAGGAATTGAAAAGAAAGAACTGCGTGTTGAGAAAAGGCCTACAAAAAATTCAGAAAAAAAAATAATTTACAGGAGAAATCAATGCAAGTAAATTTTGCATTCAATTAGAAAAAAATAAATTAAAAAACCAGGTCAAACATGAATAGATAACTCCCCCAAAGACATGTAGCCAAACAATCATACACGGACAAAAAGTTAAATCAAGTACGATAGACATGTAGACTAACATGACATTTATTAGCAACCCTTTCTTTTTTTCTTTTCCTTTTCTTTTTCGTAAAATAACAGTATTATGTCTGTATCTCTAACTTTGATTGAAGTCAACAAAAATAAATTCAGGAAAGAAAACCTAGTCCTTCTCTTCCATCCCTTTTTTTTCTTATTTTTTGTGAAAACTTCCAGTTTTCTATAAGAAGAAGAGGGAGTTGAAATCCATGAATAACATTTCCAATTTCCCAATTCTTTGAAGCAAAAGATTCCAATAAATAACAAAAGGATAATTGAGCAAATAATGACTATCACAATCTGAAGTTGCATGGGAAATTAACCAAGCATCACCCCTAGCACTAGTACCGGGCATCATCCAAGTACTTGTACCGGGCATCATCCAAGTACTTGTACCGGGTTAATGATATGCCTCATTACAAACCTTCAAATGAGAACAAAAAGGAAAGGAAATAATAAAATAAAACCCTCTTAAGGAGACAAAGCCATCTCATAAACTAAAATTAAATACTCACATAGAATGCATCCTGCATTGGCCAGCCACCTCGTAGTCTAGATATATCCTTCGTAACTACATCCTTTCCAGCTGTGGCCAATACTTCATCAAAGACAATATTTGAACTAGTACTTTCAGCTAGAGAAGCAATCTTTAAACAGTTAAGGATTTAAGTGGGGAGAAAAAAAAAAAAAAAACCCACCCAGAGCTGAAGACAACAATAAAAAACAAGAGAGCTGCATACATACAAGCACTCAACACAGTAAAGACCGGACACCTCTTAATTTCAAATAGCTTAATAAAGATATACAAAAAGGAAAGAAAAAATGATACGGCTCCAAGAGTCTCCAGACGCAAATGCTTCTCTGTAACATGAACCACAGCAGAGAGCAATGATTGAGTTGTCCTGCAGACATTTTCAGTGTAAGAATACTTTCATATGGGATAATGCATCTGACAACAACAATTACACGTCCCCTGAAGAAAGTTAGAACAGCCGAGGGGAACAAAGGGCTGTACAAGTAATTAAAATTCTGTAATTATATGACAGACCTTGAAACGTCCGTTTCACTTAGCTCTTTCCCCCTTTTCATAACAAACTCAATAATAGCTTGTATAGCCCCTTCAGCTGATGGCTTGATCTTATCACATATAGCTGCTGAGCAGCCTTGCAGGGTGGCAACAAGCTGCAATAAAACACAAAATGAAGAATCATGCTCCCACAAGTCAGATCTTGTTAATGTACAATTCTCTAAGAAAATAAATGACCCTACCTCATCTTTTGTCAATAAAAGACAGATTGAGGACACGATTCTGTTAAAAACTTCTGATGGATCAATGGAAGCATCCTGAATATATAACAGAAGAAAATCAAAATATTGAGATGGTCTTACATTTTCCCTTTCACTGCTTCAAACAAAAGTCATGCAAAAAATAAGTGAATGAATGGAACTTACACTTCTCAAGATAGCTATAACATCCTCTAGAGAGGATAAGGCACTGTAGGGCAATTCTATATCCACATTTAAGCTAAAACCTGAAGGCTTTGGAAGTGAAAGAGCGAGGCTGAATAGTTGATCAAGAATCTGCCAAACAGGAAAAACATGACCTGTTTTACTTCATAATTGAGTGACTATTAAATGTAGTACTTCTGACTGTTACACCCCCCCCCCCCAAAAAAAAAAAAAAAAAAAAAAAAACCCTTCTAATCATTATAGGTATGTCACTCAACTAGCACCATAACAACTAAATCCGATTCCATACCTGAGCAGAAACTTTTCTAACTTCAGAATTAGTGTCTGCACAACGTGGAAGATATTTAATGACCCTCTCTCCCAAACAAAGGGCTTCACGACTTGGCAATACAAATGCAGCTGGTAGTACAACAAAAGAAATTGTGTAGGGTCAATAATAGACAGTAAGGATTTAAATCAGGTCAATAAGAGACAGCAAAGATTTAAACCAGGTCGGTGATAGACACTGAAAATTTTAATCATTCTCAGGAAATGTTATTACATGGTAAATTGGAAATGGTGCTATGAAGAGTACGGTCAGTTTGTTTTCTGTGAGTGCAACTTCCATGGCAACCTAGGGCACAATGTCCACTGATGCAAAGCATCCGAAACTTGAGAAGCATCTCATAAACTGCAAGACAGCCTCTCTTCCTCTGATGCTCCTCAGAGGAAGAAACATACTGATCAGTATGTCTCATAATGTGCAATAGCTGCTCGGCCCGGCTTCTTCCATCCTCTCCACTAATTTCCAAAAAAAGAAAATTGCTAGCTGAGTAGGAATAGTAATACAGAATCGTAAACTAGATAAATGTAACTATCAATTTTATGAAGATAGTCTGTATAATAAGAGTTTTACTTTTTCATCTTCTAATTCTTACGGCCATTCTTATTTTTTCAATGTCTTTAAAGCAAGGAATGCCATACATAAACCAGAATGGTTAAGTCTGGAATCAAACTTGAAAGCATCCTCTGATGAAAATATGGGGTTTCTTTCAGAACAAAACACAGTTGAATCATACTTGTATATCAAAGAAATACTCATGTTCACAAATACTATTAATTTAAAAAAACTCATGAATAAACAATACCTTGTTAGAAGAATTGCACATAAGAGAGTGATAAGGTTTTCTATGAGGGGATTGACAACATCCACTGGCTCATTAGGCAAAGCAAAGAACCCCAAGGTTGCCTGTATCAGGATGTTTTTAATGAGAAAACATAGAATCCAAAAGTATATTGCTATTACTGTACAAGAACCATGAAATACCATATGTACCTTCATGATGTAATTTCTTGTTTCTATTGTCAGCTTTGGCTCCACAGAGACCAAGGTAGTACAGGCACTTAAAGCCAGAGCCTGTAGAAACAACCAATAAGAGAAAATGAGTAAAATAATAATCTAATAGGAATTGGAAATTATCTGACAAGAAGAAAATATGTTCCCATTTAATGGAGAAGTTCCAAAGCAATTAATATAACCTGAGTACGCAGAAGTTCAAGACTGGAATCAACAAAACCATCATCATCTCTCCCCATCAAAGTTAGAATATAGTCAAGCATTTGGTCTCTTTTCTTCAGAGGGAATGATGCACCACTTTCCGCAGCATTAATCACAGCACGGCCTGCATAAGCAATAATGTGCTAAAGCTTCTAAAAAAGAGAATGGACAAAAAAAAATACATTACTGTAAGCTAGAACCATCACACGGCTGAATAGCGGAACAAGTAATGTACATAGTTAAAGCAACTTGCAATATTTTCTTTTGAAACATGTCAAATTAATCACTTTACAGTAACAATCACCAGTCAGGTAGGCTGTACAGAATAGAACGTAAACATGCAATGTATCTATATATCTTATTAACCATTCCAAACAAAAGAAATGAAAATCAAAACTGAGAGAGAGAGAGAGAGGGAGAAAGGTTTTATTTTAAGTTCTTATCTAATTGGCTGGAATTTTATCTTAGGTCTATGGGTTCCAGCTACAAGTGGGATGGTCAAAGTTCCCGCTACTGCCTCTATTTTTATTCTTTCAAATACTCATTCTTAAGATCCAGTACCTAGGAGAAAGAAATGAAAATCAAAACTGAGAGAGAGAGAGAGAGAGGTTCTATTTTAAGTTCACGTCCAAATGGCTAGAATTTTATCTGAGGTCTGGGTTCCAGCTACAGGTGGGCTGGGCAAAGTTCCTGCTGCCACCCCTTTTTTCTTCTTTCAAATACTCATTCTTAAGATCCAGTACCTTGCAGCAAGCCACAAGAAACCAAACCTTTTCTTACACCCATGGTCTACTTGAACCCAGTCAGTCACTCTTGATCTCCTCCTAAACTCTAGCCCATTTTACAGACTGCTGATCAAGATTCCATAAAAAGGCTAATCGATTAAAAGCAGGAAGGAACAAAAAATAAAAAATGACGGTCAAGAACCAATTAAAAAACCCTCTCCATGCAAAGGCTGGTCAATTAAAAGCAGGCAAGAACATAAAATTCAAAAATGCAATTCAAAGAACTAATTGAAAAATCCTCAAAGTCTCTTAATTAACATTAACCATGTAAAATGATATCTTTTCCCCGAGACATTTAATTGAGTTCTTGAAAACGGAGAACCACAACTGCAACCTTTAAAAATTCTAAGCGCATGGGCAAGAGAGTATATGCAACAAAAACACATGTCAATTAGAGTTGACCAATTGCAGAAAATATGTTACTATTAAATGTTCACAACACGCTTTTCTAACATATACAAACCTAGTAAATCAATAGCGGTTATTACAGCCTGCTTTGCTGTAGGGTGACGTACATGAAGAAGCCGAGAAAGCATATTAGTCCCCTGAGAGCCAGAGAAATAAATAAATGACCAATCTAGCAATTAAAAAGCAACATAACTGGTAAAACAGTGAAAACAGCAGAACATTGAGGGGAAATAAATAATCCATCAAGAGCCAGCATCAACCAGCAGCACTTGCACAATAAAAACTATAGTAAAAGCAATGACATTACACAGCATGAAGCATATTTATAAGTTTATTAAGGTTTGCCAGAACCTTTTCCACTAAACAATTTCAAAAATCAGTTAAGAATATTTATTCAGGATAAATAGGTAGTTCCAAATCTCAAGAACAAACGTTTCCAAATCCCATGATGAAAAGTATCAGTGACTTCTCAAGCACAGATTGTGCCATAAACAAAGAGACAAGTTTGTGGCAAAATAGCACAGGCTGATCTAGGAGTCAACCCTGCTTAATCTCAATTTGGACAGTATACAATTATCAAAATAATGGCAGCTTCAAATTCATGCCTTACAGACTTAGCTCAAATGTGAAGGAGTGAGGTGGAGTCTGGGTAAGCCTTAAGTTGAGATCTTGTTATCAAATAATTAAAAAAATGGTGATGCAGAAGAAGAAATACCTGACACATTTCATAGGTTGAATAAAGAAGCTATGTGATTATACAACTCCATACCAACTTCATATTCATTCCCTTAGGCTTTAGCTTAGGGGATGAAGGATATAAGAGTTATGTCTCGAGTGTAGATCTTGTAATTAAACAATGTAATTGGAAAACAAACTACAACTTCAAGTTTAAAAGTGCTAGACAACACCTACAGAAGACTACACACAATCACATTTAACTACTGGGTAAATTATGAACTGGCATTAATGATGTAAATCGCCAACAAACTACACAACGATTGATAGCTCTACACTGACACTTCTTTTTTTCATTATTTCCTTGTATTGGAAGTTTTCAGGATAGCAGTGTGAGAAAAGATCAAAAAGTCATACAGATATATGAAAAGAACCATACAAGAAGGGCATCTATTCTGGCTTCAATGACTGTTGATGGAGCATATCGTGCAGCATAACCATACATCAAAGCCAAGGCAGCATGTATATCATCTGACTCTTCTGTTCTATAACTATCAGAGAAAAGAGACAACAACCTGCAAAAGTTGGACATATAAACTGTAACACCATAACTAACATGGATCACAACCAAATCAAACAAAACTTAACCACTCAACTACACCAAATTTTTATAACAGTTGACCACCTATAGCAGAACCCATGCAATTGCATTCAATATTGGGTACAATATGAACCAACATTAATGCTGTAAATCATCAACAAAATACAAAAAGATTAATAGCACCATACAGATTCTTTGATTAAAACAATGCGTGATGCATACAAATTAAACAAAATCTTAACCACTTAAATAAACTGATTCTAACAATGCGTGATGCATACAAATTTGTCCTCACCAATTTTCTAAGAGCAAGGTTTTCATGGTGAGGGTGAAAAAGAAAACATTGTTCATCAATTCATCGATTTTTCATTGTATTAGCTATACAAACATCTGCTAAACGACCATTCCCAATTATCACAGAAAGTCTGGACACAGCCCTTCATTGATCTCAGAAATTTAATCTAGAATTCTGACACTTATGGGCTTCAACCATTTCACCTGACAATGGCATACTTTCACAGGTTTTACTGTGGTTATGAAATTATTAAAATCTAAAACACCTTGGGATGAACAGTTGTTAACCATAAGATAGACAAAATGTAATAAAGAAAAAGAAGTGTATTGTGTGGAAGCATGGGAACGTGCAAGAGAAAGCAGCAATAGAGAATATCATGGTTTATTTCTGAATGGAGAAGGATAAGATCACTGAAATAACCACATTTTGTGATTGGTGATTGTTGTTGTGGGGCGGAGAGGGGTTGGGGTGTGATCTCTCAGTGCATGTCTGTCTATGTAGCTTTGTTCGTTTACATTAGTATGCATGCCCTTTTATATCTTCTAAACAAAAACAGACCTTTGAAAAATACTCAGCCCGACATTATCCAGAATGACTTTCAGTTTTTCCAACACGGTATCCAAGTGAGAAGCTGCAACCTGGAATCAATCACAAGCAACACAGTATCAGAGAATTTTTTATTATTTATCCTCTACGAGAAAAGAAAAAACTGATTAGTGTTAATATCCAACATACCAATCCCATGGCTTTTGCCAAACCAAGCCTGTTGGCTGGATTAGCAATGCTAGCTTGTTTATACATCCAATCAATTTTATTTCGAACATAAGCCCTGTCATCAACTTTCTGTAGAAGCATTCCAAGGCACCTGGAATAGAAAGAAAGAAATTACAGCTACAAACAGACCTCACATACAATACATTATTTGCATTCAGCAAATGTTAAGAGGTGTATCTGAATTGTATCCATCAAAATTAACCAACCACTAAATGCGTTTGTAAAATCAATGGCTTCTATTTGCAGGTTGCACACATTAACAAGCACGTGATATAGGTAAGAAGTATCCAAATGAGTTTCAGTATTCACAGTGACTCATGTTTCCTTGTATCATAGAGTTTCTTATGAGAAGTGCTGAGGATATAAGTTCCATGGGAAGTTTCATATGAAAGGATGTCATGAATAATCCTTACAAGTGAAATGTATTGATGTATTTGGTGATGCGGGATGCTTTTTCCAAAGTAGAAATGCCACGCTACAGAAAGACACTGGCTACACTAGTTGACTAAGACACTATAGTCCATTGGTCAGACATACTATATACAGTTTACCATTATGATGGAGCATAAGTATTTGGAAGAGGTTTTTTTGATAGCAGCAAGCATTTATTGTCCCCACTAAATTGCAGTGCAAAAGTAAAAAGTGTTCATGGTAAATAAGGCCAAATGAAGTCAAGTACAAGTGGCAAAAAATGAGGCAGTGCCATTCATGAAGAATCAAAGGGAAGATATGATAATTATCACATAGAATGCTAAAACTATTTAAAGCTGAATTTCATTGGGATTGGTATAAACAAGTGCTGCCTCTATCAAGAAAAAACTCCATGCATCCCAGTTGAACAAACATTCACAACTTCAATTGCAATTTCCTTTATTACCCACAAGAGCAATAAGAAGCAAAGATTGTTGCAGTGCAACTTTATAGAATCCAGATATCAGATTCAAAACATCGATACCTGTGGAGAAGAGCAGAATGTTCATCATCCGACGTATAGAGCTCGTATTGGTATGTGAAAGCATTTCCGAGAGAGATCACCCAATTAGTGTCTTGGATCACATCCAATGATTCTGCAAGAAACTGTCACCCAAAACAAAGAGAGAGGTTTTAGTGGCAACCACTACTATGAAAAGCCTTTGATTTCACCACCAAAAAAAAAACTGCATCTGGCACCTCCCTCCTATGACATAATAAATAATACTGATAATGCAACAAGAGGAAACAAGTCAGTTATAAATAAAAGAATCTCACATTGATTATCATGTCATCCCAAGTCTCCTGGTATGAAGGATCCAACTTTAGGTCATCCGTGTCACTGACATAAGCCTTCATTTTAGGAATCTAGAGCTTACCAAAGACAGGAATCCATTAGATTCCCTAGAAGAACCATATTATTTCAGCATAAGCCATGCATCATAGCATCATGGTTGAGTAAATGGAACATGAATTGCTTAATGGTGGCATTAGGCCAATTCAATTATGTTATATCAATGATAAATATCAAAAAGTAAAGAATTAGATAGAGTGTTACTTAGGGTGTTGCCCATAGCAGAAAATATGATAAACAATTAACCCAGCTTTACCTGTTTCAGAAATTCATTCTTGTTCTATGATATGATAATAACCCAGCTTTACCCAAGTTTTCAAATATCCATTCTTCTATGTAATATAGTTACAGCTTTTTTGCATCCTACATATTGCCAGCCAAATCTTTTTATTTATTTATTTTTATATTAACTCATTTGCTAACTTAAAGCTTCAATTTCTAACTCAATTATGACAACACAATTGTATACCTCGTCTTGCCAAAACAAGTTGATATTCTTCGGGAAGAGAGGTGCCAAATAACAAAGGACCTGCAGGTACAAAGGAGAACTAAAGCAGATATTCCTTCACAAAAGAATGCCAAAATAAGCAACAATTTAAAGAATGGCAAAACCCTTCTAGCCTAAACATTACAATACCAGTAGTTCAGTGATCCTATATATATACAAATGAATTCCTTCTTTTGTATTTTGACACAACAAAAAAACAATCATTTACAATCCCCTTGTCTTTACTTCCAAATTTACTCTTCATTCCACAAATTGTCAACCCTATCTTTCATGCTTGCTTAAACTGCTTAGAACACAAAACTCGATAGCAAATGGAAAAAAAAAAAGTCGACATTGAATAACAAAGAACATTTGAACTCTTTATTAAAAGCTAGAAACATGTGCAGAGTAACCAACCATTCCCAAACCTATCAAATCTCAAAGAAATTTTGTCTGTTTGTCCTGAAATTGCGAGCCGAATACAGAGAGTAAGAGCAAAGTTTTCCTTCGCATCTTCACTAACTATTGTAGTAAATGGTCTGCCTAATCAAAGATAAGGGATGCTTACTGTCAAAATCTGAGTTGCCAGCTGCTCCATTGATAGTGGATCATGTAAAAGCACCAACAAGCGAGCAAAAAGCTCCTGGATAGATGAATAACAAATAGATGGTAGGCATTTCTTTTCATAAAGCAGGCAAGAAACTTCAAGAATAAACATGTAATATAAACTAAAAGAGATCCACCTCAGGACTCGGGACATCAGCACGAGCTTTGCACTCACTAACCATACTATTACTATTAGAAGATCTGTTTCTGCATAATTCTGAGATGCATCTGCAAACCTTTAAGAGTAGTATATATGCAAAACAAAGTAAAAAAGTTTACTTGCCACTTCAATTACAAAATCAAAGCACAAATTCAATTACGAACCCAGGACCATCCTTAAATAAGGCATGACTGCCCTCAAGCACAAAGGACATGTAAACAAAGGCAAGCATTAGAAGAAACAATCAAGTCCTTGCATTTAAATACAGGTAAATTACAATAATCTTGCTTGTGAAACTACACACAGTACCAGTGTTTTAAGACCCGGCCCGGCGGGTCAACCCGGGACCCGGCCGACCCGGGCCTGTGGCCGGGCCGGGTCTAAGCAAAAAACAGGCTGGGAATTGGCCCGGCCAGACCCGGTCGACCCAGAGGGTCGACCCGGGACCCGGCCGGCCCGGCCAAACCCGGGTTTATATTTTTTTTATATTCTTATGCCCGAAACGACAAGAGCAGAGAGACGAATCACGAGCATTGCAGAGCAGAGAAGTGAGAAGAAGACCTAATTAATTTCAAGAATTTGTCAAACCCATTTCTTAAAAAGTTGGAGTCGAACCCAGAAAGTTTGGGAGAAGACGCTCATTTTATTTGCCAAGAAAGGCAAACCTTTGGGGTGGCTGATGGTGTTGGTGGACGGGCTATGAAAGGAATTGATTCTGGGATTTTCGCAAGAGAACTTATGTCCAATTATCTCACAGCTCTTCGATCCTTGAAGCCTAAAGGGGATGTTAATCTCAAGAAAATATTATTAAAAGCGCATTCCAAGACTGTTGCTTTAGGATCATCCACTGCCTGTGTTGTTACCCTTAAAAGAGACCGATTGTGCTATGCCAACGTGGGTGATAGCGGTTTCATGGTTTTCAGAGGGAAAAGGCTTGTTTACAGGTCACCGACACATCACAGCTTTTTCAACTACCCTTTTTCGTTGGGGAATTGGGTTCAAAAGGGTAAGCGTCGGGCTTCGGTTTTCCTTGGTGAATTTGATGTGGAGCAGGGGGATATTGTGGTTGCTGGTACCGATGGATTGTTCGATAATCTTTTCGGCTCTGAGATCGAGGAGATTCTTCAAGAACATGGAGGAGGATCTTGTCCTCAGGATCTTGCCTGGACCATCACAACTGTTGCGTCCATGAATTCAACCAGCGAGGATTATGACTCTCCCTTTGCAGTTGCTGCTGAGTCTAAAGGAATCGAGCATATTGGAGGCAAATTGATGACATTACTGTCATTATTGTTGTAATCGAGTTGGACCAGTGCTAGTTTGCCAGACTAGAGTTAACCAACAGTAGTAGCAGTAGCAGTAATATTCCATATATCATTGTTTAATGTATATATAAATAATGCTTTGACTATAATTGAAATGAATGATTTCAATTCCCAAACCATATAATTGATTGTGAAGATCTTTTTTCTCTAATTGCAACTTGCAACTGCTCTCCTATGGCACTTAGTTATGGCTGCCGATTTAATTTTACAGTGTTTGCCTTTCTGCTACCCTTGAATGAATCTGGGACAATGCTTATGGTGTCAAACCATGAATGTGTTGAAGATGAATCCCAAACTTTCTAGGTTCGACACAAACCATGAATGTGTTGTTGATTTAGAATTTATGTTGTTGGATGTTTTGTTTAATATATTTTAGAATTTATATTTGGTTTGTGTTTTGGATATTGAATTAAATTTATGTTGTTGGTTTAAAATTTAAATTTGGTTTATATAAGTGTTGCATTGTAAATTTGTAATTAGTTAGGCGTTTTATATAGGCCTTTTTTTTTTCTAGGTTGACCCGGGCCAACCCATCTGACCCAGTGACCGGGTCGATGACCGGGTCGGGTTTTAAAACTATGCGCAGTACACATAAGTTTGGAAATTTGACAAAAATCCCTTCCATGTTTAAGAGAATACAATACAAACTCCCTTTATAACCAAAATGTCTCCATTTATACCAAAAATTCCCTTATTTTCAAATTTAGTTTTTGTCTACATTCTAGCTATTTTTTTTCTTAAAAAATAACGCATGTGTATATATATGAGGAGCTGATGGATTTTTCTTCAACTACAACGAATGTAGATTCATTAGAATGTTAATGAATTATTTATTTTAGAAAAGTTCATTAAAGCATTTACCCTAGTGGATTTTATTTTTTTTAATTGTTTTATAAACAAAAGGTTACTCTAGGCCCTATAAGGCCAATTTTAGTATAAATGGGGGCATTTTAAGCATAAAGGGGTTTTTGTATTACTTCCTCAAATTGAAGCGGCATATATTGTGGATAAAAAGTAGGGTTATCAAGCTCTACGGTTATAAACCTAAGCAGTAAAGAAATTTATAGAAAAATCTGTGTTTTATTAAAATTTGAATAGTTTGGATGTTTTCAAAATAAACTAGATATCCTTATTTATATTAGTTCTAAACCTAAAATCCTTTACAGAAAAGAATTCTTTATTAAAACTTACCTAACTAATAGAATTCATTAGGATTCTTAGTTAGTAAAATACTAATTAAATTAAAAATCCGAATCTAAATAGAAAAAAAATCCAAATACAATAAGGCAAATAAAGACAATCTCGCACAATAACTTCTAAGTCTTATTTGAAAGCCTTCTTGATCTTTGATCATCATGAAATTTTAATCCAATAGAAAACATGGCCTTCAGAAATCTTTTGTCAAAATTTCAGCGTAACCTAATGGTCAGATTAAAAGTTATATTTGATTTACCAAACTGCTTCTTAAACTCCTCAAAACTTAAAAATATTAATCATTAATGAAATAATACAATAAACATTATTATGCCAAGAATATTGAAGAAAGTACCCCACGTCAGTCCCCTCTACTTCCGAAAAACTCACACTCGAGTTATCTGTCAAGAATTGAACTTCCACTCCAAATAAACATACACTTCGAATATAGCATTGTAGCCAACATGATCACAAAGTACCATGTTTTTGCCTGTGAACTTCAAAATTTAACTTATGATTTGTATATGCTAAAGAAAAATCCATATTTAATGTTATACTTTCTGTTCTTATGAAGTCTACTTGTAGTTCCTTCATACATTCGTTTACTTCAAACTTTACCTCCTCGTCATTTATGATTTCCAATACTTCAACAATGAAACTTCAAGATAATCTTTCATAATATCTTTAGGAAAATTGTCATAAATTACAATGTCCTTCATGTCCTTGTTTGCAAGATTTTCATAATCACTATAAGATATTAATTTAGAAGCTTTCTTGGTTTCTTCTTCACCATAAGTAGATGAAACATCAATAAGTAATTTTCTTTCTTGATTTCTTGATTTGCAACAGTCTTGTTGTTGTTGTTTTCATTGTTGTGATGTTAAAACTATCTACTTTGAAAAGACAACACCTCCTCTATATTTTTCTTCATTCCTATTCGAGAAGGTTGAACAAAAGACAAATAACAACAATCTATTTTCTTATCTAATCAATATAAAATCTCTTCATAATCATCTTATATAAACTCTAAAATTAATTATTCGCTCAAATCTTTCCATGATGGAGTCTAGGCTTACTTGTACGAGTACTATATTTTAAAACTTCAAACCACCATTCTCTAGAACCACAAGAAAGTTTGTGTACGACAAGCCATACTTTTTTATTACAAGGAACCTTGTTGAAATAAGAGTAAGTTTCCAACTTTATCAACCAGTTAATAAATCTTCTTTGAAAAATTTCACGTCTTAGAAAGGAATCTCATCAAATTCAAAAATAGGTCTAGGTTTCAGCCTACCTCAAGGTTAATCTCCAAGCAAGTTTCTCTATCTCCCATTAGCCGAGCTACACCTGTTATAGTTTACTCCAAACAATCAAACCTTTGTTTCCAACCATCTAGTTTCTTCTCTTTAGGTTGCACAGCACCCTAAAAGGCCTCCACTCCTGCATCACGGAGTGGGTTGCTATCGTCTTTGTCCATTAAAAAGGCCAACCTATTCTCATACCAATTTACATGGTGTATAGCGTGGATAGAAGTTAAGGTTCTCAATCCCTAAGGTTACAAACCTAAATTGTAGAGAAATTTAGAGAAACTCTCAAGTATTTTATTAAAAGTTTGAATAGGTTGCATATTCTCAAAATAAACTAGACATCCTTATTTATATTAGTTCTAGATCTAAAATCATTTATAAGAAGAGATTTTTAATTAAAACTTTCTTGACTAACAGAATCTATCTAACATAAGGATTTCTAACAAGTAAAATACTAATTAAATTAAAGTTCTAGTCTAAATAGAAAAAAGAAATCAAATACAATGAGATAAATAAGAACAATCCAACACAGTAACTTCCAAGCCTTATTTGAAGGTCATCCCGATCTCCGATCATCATTAAATTTTAACTCAATAGAAAACAAAGCCTTCAGAATTTTCTGTCAAAAATTTCATCTCGATCCAACAGTCAATTATAAGTTATGCTTGATTTACCAAAATGCGTCCTGGACTCTTCTTAAACCCCTCAGAACCTAAAAACCTTAACCATTAATGAAATAATACAATAAACATTAAGAATATTAAAGAAAGTGCCCCACATTACAAATGTGGAGTGATTTCTATCAAATCTCCAAATTTTTGGGTAGTCCCTATTTTTCACGATACCTTGTTGGGATTACTTAAATTCATCCTTTAAATAATCTCCATGCACAATAAACTAAGATAGATTTGCATAGTGAGAGAACATACAGTCGCAGTAGCAGCGGTGTAAGATCGTGGAATAATCATCTTCAAAAGAAAAGGCCATAGAATATGCTGCAGGAAATTAAGACATGAATAAAAGGTGAATTTCATGGAATTGTGAACTCAAGAAACCAACAATCCCATGAGTGTGGTCCAACGGGATGGTCTAAAATATGAATTAAATAGTTAAAAAAAAAAGAAGAGAGAAGAATTTCTTTGTGTACCTCCATTTCAGGAATTGTTATAGTTAGTAGAAGAAGACCCTTCTCACACACAGCTCTTAACTTGGTAGGACAAAAGGCTCCTATCCTCACCTGAGGAAACAATAACCCGATATGAAGCCATGATAATGCATACAGAATGATTAGATTTAAGCAATAATTATAGTACTCCAAGGTTAGGATTGCTCTTTAATGATATCTTTTGTTTTTGAACCTAAATGATGTCTAGATCGTTATGAAATGTATTCAATTCAGCTATTCAAAAAACAACAAATACATGATTTGCTCATTGTTCGAGTAAGTCGGTATCATTAAGCCCGTCTAATTCTTAGCATGGAATCTTTTTAATTAAGGAAATCCTTTTGTTTGGATTAAGTCTAATCGATAACTTTTATTTATATAATTAAGTCAAGTATGGACCTGCAAAAATTGAAGCACAATTGAGCCAGAATCTACCTTGGAGTTCTCAGGATCATTTCTATTGTGATCTGATAGAGCACAATGACATACAAGGTATTCAATGAACAACTCCGCAGATGGACCAACCAAATAGCAGTGTGAGGCCATTACTACAATCAACTGCCACCAAAGCAGCATAATTGCGAATTAGGAAAAGGTTGTGCTGCTTTATGAAAAGTTTAGGAACCATAAGAGCTATTAGTCCAAGACAATGTACCTCAGACAACGCCTTCCGAACACCAAAATTTTGCTCATCTAGCAACGACTTTACAGCTTCAACAAGCAAAGGCCTTTTACTATGCCAAGCTTCAGACGACCTCCAAATGAAAACATACACAGCTTAGGTCAAATAGAACATGAAGAGAAGCAATTTCAAATTACAGAAGCAGGAAAAACCTTGGTAAGAGATGCTTTAAAACACATAGCGCACCAAAAGTCAAAGACTCTTCCTTCAACCGGCATTTCTGGCAGCAGAAATATTAAAATTATAAGAAGCGACGCATCAAGGTATAAGATGTAGCTCAATACTAATACTGAAATAAAACCCCTACTAGTTCCATTAACCCAACAGATAAAACATAAGAATAACTAACAACAAGTACCAGCACTTCATGAGCTCACTCCTACTAAACAATCTAGCATATAACTTCACTCACATTTAAGAGGAATGTAAACAGATCATCAGGGTATACCAAGCCAACTGTTAAAAAACAACGTTGAACTTCATTATAGGTCTGCAAAAGGAAGAACATGAAACAAAAATACAATATTTAAAAAATGTCAGAGGATAATGGAAACTAATGGCAAGCAGGAAAAATAACGAATGGAATTTCACATATTCAAATCATCAACATCGTGCAGAAAGTGTTGGCAGAATTTACACCTTCAATCCCACTGAAAAATCTGAATTCTCTTTGATATCATTATTAAAGCAAACAACCGGAAGGAGTGTTGATAGAATAACTGTGAGATCCTGCAATGTGTAACATGAAAAATGGCACTCAATATCACAACATTGGGAAGGAAAGGAAATGAATTGCAGCATTACCCTTTTTTCTATATTCAAATTATTGTTTAACAAAAGGTAATAACTGTTGTGCCAATGACATAATATTTTATGCAAAGACTGATAACACTGACTTTGCGCCCATATTTTTGTAAATACTTTCCACTTTCATGCATCCCCAAATATATAGCCCGATCTGTTTTATTAGAAGTAATATATTTGTGCACCTTCAGAAAATCTACATTAATGAAATACATTAAAACTAGGAAATTCGAACGTCAGATGAGTTACAAGCAGAGATTCCTGTTTGTTTTGTAATTCCATAGTAACAAAGTTTTTGGAGTTGAGGAAGCAGTGGTTTTGATTGCTGAGTATAAGAGACATAAAAATGTCTAATTTACCTCAAAATCAAGCAAAGGCGGACCAGTTTCTGACAGTAACGAGGCATTTAGGAGATTGTAAAGACTACAAGTTGCAAGTAGGGCGATATCTTGATCTTTTTTATACCTGATTCAGAAAGAAGGCATTGCATGATCATTGTCAGTGCTTATATCTGTACACAAAAACATACTAACTGGTTCCTAAAACAATTGGCTATTCAAAAATGCTTTTTATGAAAGAAAATGTTGAACGAATTCTGGCAGAATGACATACAAATTGACTAAAAGAATTAGATTAAATTGATCTTACAATTCCAGTATAGTAGGGACAAGCCTGGGTAAAGCTGTCTTTAGTTGTGTCCGGGTGACAAGACCAAACATCTGACCCAATGCTTCCACAGAGGATGTGCGAACCTATCACAAATGGGAAATAACTCAACCATCAAATAGAAACGACAACTGAACAGTTAAAAACAACTATAAACCTCAAAGTACACACACAAAGGATGAGATTACAAAAACTTATAATATTTGGAAAAAAAATCAAAAACCAATTATCGGTAATGCAAACATTTGTTTTGTATAGGCACTTGTATGCGGCTTTTGTCCATTATATACACATGCAATAAAACAAATAAAAAATATAATTTAACGCAAGAGTCTCCAAATGAACAGACACAGGATGCAAATACATAACTGTTAAAATTGGAAAACGTCAAAAACCAATAATCAGTAATGTGAACAGGTTTTTGTGTTCCGGTATCCACTTATGTTTGTGCGCAACACCAGTGCTGCATTGCTTGAAATATAAAAGGTCATATAAAATTTCAAATATAATGGTGCAAAATACACTAATTCACCTCAAGTAGAGTTAAGTATTGCACTTAAATCTCAAATTGAGGAGCACGCTCATTATCAGTACAATAACATATAAGAAATCTAGCATTGCTCAAGTTTTGAGAAGACATGTTATGTTTTGTTCAATGGAAGATAACTGACTGAATACAAGGTGAAATAATTACCAATACTGACGTAAAACAATTATTACTAGAGTTTATGGACCAGATTGAAGAATGAACTTACTATTTTCTTGTTTTAATTATTTTTCTAGTTAATTTTGAATTTTAATTATTTATTTTCTGCTTAGCTTAGGACTTTTAATTTAATTAGTATTATATTGTTTAAAAATCCTAATGTTAGATGGATTTTATTAATTAGATAAGTTTTTATTAGGAACCTTTTCCTATAAAAGATTTTAATACTAATATAAATAAGGATGTCTAATTTATTTTATGAAGATCAAGGCTATAACTCAAAATTAATAAAAATACCTTAGAATTTTCTCTAGATTTCTCTACAATTTGGTCTGTAACATTAGGGCTTGAGAACCCTAGTTTTATCTTCGCTATACATTGCGTTGGGTGGTATCAGAGCAGGTCAACATCCAAATCGATGGCATGCCGTGAATAAAATCTTGGAGTAGTAAGTGATAACCATCTCCGAGAAGATGATCGAGGATGCAGGCTATTTGGGATCGGCTATATTGTCATTTAGTAGCGATAGCAACTTTAGAGGAGCGAATGCAAACTAGGTTTGGTGACATCAATATCAGAGTTAATGACTTGACAACTAGGCTTAAGGCATTGGAGTTGCGCCCAAACATGAACTGGGGAAGAAGAGATGCACGTGTCGGGGATGACATTCGCGGCCAGCCTATCCGTGAACTAGTTCATGCAAATCCTCGTGGTCAATATGACTACAGGTATTCATCTGATGATGAAGACCGAGGTAAGGTTACTGGAAATAATAGGTATGACCGAAATTACTGTATGAAGGTTGAGATTTTTCTTTTAGTAGTGATTTAGGAGTTGAGGAGTTCTTTGATTGGTTAGCTATGTGATTGATTTATGAGTATACAGGAATTTTAGATTCGAGGATGGTAAAAATTGTAGGGTTTAAATTGAAGCATGTGGTATTAGTCTAGCGGGATACGCTATTAAAGACTATGAGACGAGAAGGTTGAAGACCTATTGAGACATGGGAGCGGATGACGCAACTGTTGAGAGGTAGATTTTTACCCCCTAATTATGATCAGCTTTTGTTCCATAAGTATTAGAGGTGTTCCTAAGATTCTCAAACCATGCATTAATATACAGCAGAATTTTAGCACTTAGCTAAGCCAAATAATCTGCATGAAACTGATGGGCAACAAGTTGCTAGATATGTTGAGTGACCGAAACCAGCCATTAGAGATAGAATTGGGCTTTGGATGCTATTAAAAGTTATCAAGGCATAAAATATAGCTTTGAAGGCAGAGATGTTTATGCAAGATAAAACCAATACGAGATTTGATTGTCAAAGAAAGGTTTCTACCATAGAGCCTCGACTTACACCTGTCAAAAAGGGTAAGCTACCACAGCCAAACAGTCAATCCAAGTAAGCTATTGTTGGCTCTAGCTATAATAAAAATAAGCCTTAAGCAATTCCTAACATGGATAACCAGAAAGGAGATAATCCTCATGCCAAGCCGCCTCCAATAAAGTGTTATAGATGCAATCAGGAAGGGTATAGATCCAATGTATGGCCTCAAAGAAGGCCTATGAACATGGTTGAATGTGAGAATTAAGAGTGTAGAAAAGGTACAGAATTGTATCATGAGGAGTGTTGTGAACCCAATGGTGAGGGTGAGAATGAGGATGATGATGGTCAGGCCTATATGATGAGACATTTGCTGCTCGCATCAAAAGATGGTGATGAGACACAACAACATAAGCTTTTCCGTACCAAGTGCACGGTAAACCAATAACTTTTTGACCTTATTATTGATAGCAGTAGCTATGTTAAATTTGGTTTGAATATTAAGAAACATCTTGAACCTTACACTATAAGTTGAATTAAAAAGATACCAAAGATAATAGCAACTGAAATATGTAAAGTTTCTTTTTTCCATAAACAAGTATAAGGATGAAGTTTATTGTGATGTAGTTGACATGAATGCTTATTTGGTGGGTCATGACAGTAAGATGTAAATGCATGGCATAGAGGACAGGAAAACATCTATAAGTTTGTTAAGGATGGGATTGATTTTACTTTGATGCCTCTGAAGGAGAATTCTCAATCAAAAGCCTGAAAAGCTAGAGGAAAGGCATTCCTTACTATTACTCAATCTTTGTCAGAAATTAAAACAGATTTAAAGGAGACATTCTTTAATTGTGAAGTCCTTGCTTTTTGAAGAAGCTGACAAGGCAGTTGAGGTCCCTGAAATTGTTAAGCCTCTTTTGCAGGGGTTTCAAGAAGTTATTCCAGATAAGCTACCGGATGAGTCACCTCCTATGCATGATATTCAACACAAAATTGACTTGATACTAGGGGCTAGTCTTTTGAATTTACCACGTTACAGAATGAGACAAAAAAAAGGGAGATCTTAAGAGAAAAAATAGAAGAATTGTTGAAGAAAGAGATGATTCAAGGGAGCTTAAGTTCATGCGATGTCCTTGCTTTATTAACACAAAGGATGGTAGGTGTGTGTGTGTTGATAATCGCGTCATCAATAAAATCATTGTAGGATACAAGTTTCCAATTCCACGAGTAGATGACATGCTAGATCCATTGTGCGGTGCGACAGTCTTTTCCAAGATTGAATTGAGGAGTGGGTACCATCAAATTCAAATTCGACTAAAGGATAAGTGGAAAAGGACTTTCAAGACAAAGAATGGGTTATGTCTTGTGTGAGTGGTTAGTCATGTCATTTGAGTTGACGAATGCACCGAGCACATTCATGAAAATGATGAATCAGGTTTTGCGACCTTTCATAAATAAATTTGTTGTGGTTTATTTTGATAATATTCTTGTGTTCAGTCATAGTGAAACAAATCATATTGAGCACTTAAGGAGTGCTCTGAAGGTATTGTTGAAAAACAAGTTATATATGAAACTTAAGTGTAGCTTAATGACCAGCAAACTTTTTATCTTGGGTTTTGTAGTAGAGTTGATGGAGTTGGAATTGACAAGGAGAAGGTGAGGGAAATTTATGATTGGCCCATGCCTTATATAATTAGCGATGTGTGGAGATTTCATGGCTTAACTACTTTTTATAGGAGATTTATTCAGAATTTTAGTAGTATTGTGGTACCAATCACCGAATGTTTGAAGAAAGGAAAGTTTAAGTGGGGTGAGAAAGAAGAACAGAGTTTTGCCTTGATAAAAGAGAAGTTATGTAATGCTCCAATGCTTGTTTTACCCAACTTTGACAAGTTATTTGAGGTTGAGTGTCATGCTTGTGGAGTGAATATTGGAGTTGTTTCCCAAGAGAAACGTCCTATAGCCTTTTTTCAGTGAGAAGTTGAATGAAGCTTGCTTGAAGGAGACTACCTATGATAAAGAACTCTATGTTGTGGTAAGGGCTTTGAGAATTTGAGAGCATTATTTGATTAATAGAGATTTTGTCTTATATTTAGATCATGAAGGTTTGAAGTCTTTGAATAGTTAGAAGAAAATCAATACAGATAAGATGGCCAGGTGGATTACACTCCTTCAGAAGTTCAATTTCAGTCTAAAGCACAAAGCCAAAGTTCAGAACAAGGTGGTTGATGTAATGAGTATGCGAGTTGCCCTACTAATCACTTTTCATAGCAAGATTTTGGGTTTTAGTGTTTGAAGGAGTTATACACTGAAGATGTTGATTTTCAGAAGATATAGGAGAAGGTTCTAATGGTCAAGCTGATTGAGATTTTCATATACATGATGGTTACTTAATGAAAGGTAATTGATTGTGTATCCCCTACACATCCCTACGCAAGAAATTGATTCAAGACTTGCATGGTACTTAAAGGGTCATGAAGGAAAAGATAAAACAGTGTCAGCTTTGGAGGATAAGTATTACTAGCCTCAGCTTAAGCATGATAAGACATGTTTTGTTCAATGGAAGATAACTGACTGGATACAAGGTGAAATAATTGTCGATACCATGCTAAAGGTGCATTTACTACAATAAAAGGTGCCCCTGCAGGCCGTAACCCAAATGAAAAATGTTATAATATGAAAGGAATATTTTACAAACCTTAAGATCCTTTGAAGTTGCCCATACTCTCAATAAAAGCTCAAAGGCAGAATTTAAAAACGACCTGCACTAAATGACAATTTTCTTAGACATAATGTTGTGAGAATGTGTTGGGGAAAAAAAAACAATAAATGGGATCATGATCTTACATGACATCAGCATCAAGAGGAGAAAGTGAGGGGAAATCCATGTTATATTGCCAAGCAGCCTGACACCAACATCTAAATGCTACAAAAGAACAGAATACAACATAAGCAGCAGGGTATTTACAATCAGATCAGGAGAGAATACAAAACAATAAAAACAGAGCACACCCTAAAGAAAAGCATAAGATGTAAGGTCAAGCTTAGCAAAGGATACTTCATCAGACTCAATCAGTCACTCTAGCTAGTAAATCCAACATACCCATTCACATCAGCATTTCATCTTTTATTTTAAGCCTCATTGCTCATCATATTTGACGATAAAAGTGGGTGCAATGATGAGACAAAGAATTATGAAATTAATTAAAAAAACATAAAGGATATTTCCTTTATTTTTTTGAAGATTGAACAAACAGAACTAAATAAAAAGGCCGCCGCAGCAAAATTTCCATTCTCTGTTCACATTTCATAAACAACCAAACTAACTTCACTAAACCCAACAAAAATGATGAAATTGTGCTATCATATCAATTTGACCTAATAAATGTAAATTGTCCAATGCTTTATATTAGCATTACTGTGTATTTGAGAATGTGGTGCAGTATAACTTTCAAAATAACTTTTCACTTAAAAATACAACAAAATGAATTTTTTTCAGAATTGTTTTAAATTTTTTGACATCAGCACATCAAAACCATTAGAAAGCACTAAAAAAACATCAATTTGATGTTTTTTCAAGTCAAAAACACTTTTGAAAAGCATCCAAAATCAGAAGCAAAAACACTCTTAGTCAAATATGGTTTGCAGTCCAATCCTATCCCACTAATCCAGGAAATATTAGAAGTGGAACCTAAATTTGTAAAGAGAAATGAAGGAATAAACAAACAGCAATCCAATTCAAATACCTAACAACAAACCTTATGCCAGGATATGAGGTGATTCTCATAAACTCTTTGATCCTGGCATTAGATAGTTTCAACTTAATTCTAAAGGACCCTAAGAAATCACTTAAAATGGCCATACCATTTGCAAATATTGGCCGATGGACATCTCGCACATTTCCAAGAATAGGTAAAACTCTGGAAAGCACGCCTTTCAGTCGTGGAATGAACTGTATAGCTTCAATGAATTGAAAAAAACAACACACACTTCAGTTTATTTAGCCAAACTGCAATCGCCAAAAGCAACCTAGAAAGCTAAACCAAACTTCAAGGTGCATTATGTTAGATAAGTAACCATTAGCCGAAGCAAAGTCTGCGAGTATTTGAACCATAGCTGGCAAAGCTGAACTCAGCCCTGACAAATGAAGAAAAATTTCTTCTATCATCTGCCAAATCAAGTGAGCAACAATTATCAAAGAACATCAAAAGGAGGACAAAAGGGAAAAGAAAATTAAGACTCGGCAACAAAAGCAAGAAACTTACAAGGTCAGGCAAATGGGAACCAATTGAAACCAATAGGCCTGCTGCAGCCCTTTGCCAGTCAGCATTTAGTTCCTATCTCAATAAGAAAAATAATAAAGCATGTTATGTGGATTTTCCACTTGTTGAACAAGTGATGCATAATAAAAATACGAGGTCAAAAAATTGACAGCAACGAACCCCAAAATGCCAAAGTGACATGATCCAAATTATTACAAGAGGTCACACATGAATGTATTGTGATTGTAGATACAAGGAATAATTAACAAAATGAAACACCAAGTCACCAACAAACTCGAGGAAACATGCCTATGGGTTCAAGGATCCAAAGCATCATCCTCACCTCTTAATGGGAGAGAGGGAGAAGGGATACTTGAAGACAGCTGGCCCAGCTGATAGAGCAATTGCATAAACAATTTACTTCTCAAACTAATTCAAACATTAATCCAAAAGCAATATCAATAAAATTCATTTCCAAACATTATTGATAAAAGAACATCTTTTCCCCATAGGAAACAAGCTGCTAAGGATGTATTATGTATAATTATTCGTTCACATGTTTTTTAATTCCTCTCAGACATCATAGAACAGCAGAAGGAAGCAAACCAGCCATCACTCCTTAACAAATTAATTAGTTAAGAAAGTCGAATGGTCTCAACTCTCAAGTGTTTAACAGTAATATTTATGCTTATTGAAATTAATTAAGAAACATCTTTGCCAGTTTTGGTGATGACATGCACTGATCTTAATTAAAAAGAGAGAGAGAGACTTTGAACATAGATATGCTTATTATAGTTCACCCATCAATCAATGCTGATTATCTGATTGTAATTGTACTAACGCACTGACAACACTCTCTTTGCTTTTGTTTTTGGTGAGTAAAAGAAACCATTCAATCCCCTTTTTAGGGGGATTTGAACTTCTAAACATGTCTACTCAGCCACAAAACCGGTAATTCACTTCAACACCAAGATGTAACATCAATTTTCATGTTCCTGGGACTTCACTTTGTACTGTTTACAAAGTAAAAAAATAATGTACAAACAAAAACACAGTAAAAAATTATTAAGTCCAAGAAGTGTCACCAACTAAGCAATGAGAAACGAAAACCATAAGCACAAAGTAATGCACCTTAGACGAGATCATTTCTGTGGTGGCAATCTTTGCAAGCTTTGCCATGAAAGAAGGATCAACATCTCCTTCATTTAATGCACTAACTCCCAGTGCCATCACTTGAAACACCCCAGCCATGTTCCCAAATCGCTGATAAGAGAATTAAATAAACAAATAAAAGAATTAGACGGTCCAAATTCTAAATTAATTTCAGATTTAAAAAAGAAAGAGAATAGCAGGATTCGTACTCGACGTCCGCCTCGAGAAACCGTATAGCAACAATCAAGAACCAGAAGCGGATTCCTAGAATTGGACTCATCAACATAAATATCTCAATTGATAAATACACAGACATTATTATTGTTACGGAGAGAGAGAGAGAGAGGGAAATGAATTACAAGCTAGCGATGTCCTTCAGAGAAGCCATGGAGGATTGTCGAACAGTGGGGGATTCATCTGCCAGAGAAGAGACCAAAACCTGAACAGCCTCTGCAACAACAATTGAGAAATTGGTGAATTGAAATGGTTAAAGAAGGTAATTGAGTTCCTACCTGATGCAGCTATTGAGTTTCCGGAGCTTGAAGAAGCCATCAAGGAAGGAAGAGTAGGAAGAAAATCGCAGATCAAAAGATTCAAAACAGTGAAGCTAGAGAAGGAGGAAGCTATTAAGATAAAAAGAAGACTAGTCGGTAATGGAGCAGGGACCAGCCCATATGAACCAATTTAACTCTTAAAAAGTTTGTAGCCATTTCCAGCCCAACCCAAACCATGCTTGAATACATCGCAAGTTAAATTTTTATTTTTATATTTTCTTGGTAATTATAGAAAATTTCTAGCCCTATTTAGAAGATATTTAACTTTGAGCTAGATATGCTAACATCTTTAATTGGTGGAAGGTATATTTTAGAGAGAGAGAGAAAGAGAGATATTTTTTCCCTCTCCTATGAACAAGTAAGCAGAAAGAGAATTAAAATGTTATTGCTAAACAAGATGAGAGAGGTATATGAGTTTCCTGGGAATCTCATCGTTGGTGAAATAAGGAGCGAGAGATAAATTTATCATGGTTTTTAAGGTGTTTTGGGTTAAAAACAGGTTAATATACGGGTTTTGGGTAAAAAAACCTAAATTTTGATTTTTCAGTCACCACAATAACTGAAATTTAAGCAAAATAAATTACATATTGTCTAATTTATTTTTAAAAGAAATTGGGGTGGACGACAAGTCCTTCACTCTTAGTACAGTTAAAATAAAAGGCTCAATTGCACGTGGGCCCTAAAGGAACGGACCAGGCAAGCTTGCCTAGCTTGTCAAACCCAACAACATCAATCTAGTCCTTTTTTTCTTATCTTTTTATTTCAATTAATGCTTTTTTTATTTTTTATTTTAAAAAAATAAAACATAACTATATTTATAATATTATCCCTTCTCTCTTTTATTTTGTTTAGAGAGCTATTTTTTTAAAATGATGATGATTTTTTGGTTATACATTTAATTTTTAAAAGGGTTTTTCTAATTCATTATTGATTTTTTTTATCTTTTGTATGGATGAACTATAATATTGAAAATAAAAAATATTTATTTTTCAGATAATATTTATAATATGTGTAGTTTTACATATTATTTTTTATTATTATTTTATTCAATTAATTTAATATGTTTGTTTTTTCTATTATTATTTCATTAAATAAAAAAACATTTTAATAAACAAAAATTAGCAAATATGGTCGGGTAAATGTCATATCTTGCGATATTAAATATCTTGATCTATATATATCTTTTGATTTTTTAAGTTTTATATTTAGGTGTCGTTAATGATTTTTTATTTATTTATTAGCGTATATAATTCTCAATTTATTTGACTATATGTATACATAAATTTTTTTATTTGTATTTAATTTTTATAAATTAAAAAATATATTGAAAAAACCTATATATATAAAAAATAAAAATACATAACAGGCGGTGAAGCACAGGTGATATAACTAGTTTAGTAATATTCACTGCTTGTTCTTGATGTGAACAGTTACTAGTTTTTTTAAATATTCGGCTTAACCTCTACGCTGCCATTTATCAAAGACACGCATTTCGATTTAAAAAAAAAACATGACATTGCATGTATGTAAACTTTTTGTTCCATTAAAGAGAGAATATTAAGAGCGAAAAAGAGAAAAAGGACAGAAAACTAAAATACATAGTAACATAACAAAAATTATATTTTATAATTTACTAAAAAAATCGACTGTAGTCTTACTGTTTATCTAGACTTAAGTATTATAGATTGGAGCAGTGTAATGACAATCTAATCCTTGCCAAAAAAAGTTGTGAGGGCAGCGGGGAGAGATGAGATTGTCTTTTTATTGGGATGTATTTGACATTAAAGGGATGATTGAGGAGAAAATAATCACTTCAAGTTTTGGTGGGCTACCCTAGGCGTCAACTAGGCTCGCGCCCCCACGTGAGGATACTTGGTGCTTGGGCTGACTTGTCCTTGCGCTTGGTCAGACCCGCCATAGCGAGGGGGCTGGCTTGCCCTGTACCCAGGGCTAATTGGTCCTGCATCAGGACCCAATTTTTGTGTGTCCTTTGTCAAGACCCGGAGCTATTAGGTTTTGGATTTCTAAATATAATTATTTCCCTTATAAATATTGTTATTTTTATTATGGTTGAAAGTATTAATATCAAACATATTATAATATGTGTTCTACATATTATTAGTTCAATTGTAATAAAAATGATAATATTTATACCCCAAATAATAGTATTGTTGATATTAATATTTTGAATTATAATAAAAATCATAATGTTTAGAACACAAATAATATTATTTTTCATATTAATGCTTTCAATTATAATAACAAAAAAACATTTGAACCGCAAATAATAATATTTATATCACAAATAATACTATTTTTAGTATTAATACTTTCAATGATAATAAAAATAATAATATTTGTATCATAAATAACAATTTTTTTTATATTAATACTTTGAATTACAATAAAATTAAATATTATTACTTTCAATTATAATAAAAATATTTGTACCGCAAATAATAATATTCATATCACAAATAATAATATTTTTGATATTAATGCTTTGAACTATAATAGAAATAGTAATATTTATAACATAAATAATATTATTTTTAATATTAATACTTCAATTATAATAAAAATAATAATATTTAAGGTGTTTGGGCTGCCCTGCCCTAGCACTGAGTCAGACCGAGCTCCACGTGGCGCTGGGGCGGGCTTGCCTTGCCCTAGGCATGAGCCAAACCTGCACCACCACGTGGGGACATCTGGCGCCTGGGCTGTTTGCCCTTGTGTTTGGTGAGACCCGAGCATCACGTGACGCTGGCTTACCAAGGATGCACAACCAAACCTACGCGCCACGTGGCGAGACCTAGCACTTGGGTTGTCCTGCAAGTGCGACTGCATTAGAACCCAATGGTAATGGGTCATGCAATGGACCCAATACAATAGGGTCAGCGCTGGACCTAATGGCAATGGGTCTTGTACAGCACCCAATTCGCTTGGGTCCTCACCAGGACCCAAATAATTTGTGTTATAAATATTCTTTAGTTTCTTAATATAAAAATATGTGTCATAAACATTATTATTTGTCTTATAATTCAAAGTGTTTATAACAAAAATATTATTATTTATGTTATAAATATTATTATTTTTATTATTACTCAAAGTATTGATATAAAAAATATTATTATTTGTGTTATAATCCTTGGAATTATTAATATAATTATTTATGTTATAAATATTATTATTTTTATTATAATTAATATTATTAATAAAATAATTAATAAATTTAAAAAAATATTATTATTAATATTAAAAAAATATTATTTTTTGTATTGTAAATTTTTACAGTGTTTTTTATTAACATAAAAAATGAGCTCGTCGTATAGCACGAGAACATCCAACTAATACTAAAACCAAAAGGGGCTGGGAACAATGATTTTATTGTAGAACGTGACACATTTTGGGGAGTATTATAAAGTGAAATTATTATTATGCCCCTTATTCAATTAACAAGTGGCGAGAGTATTTTGATCCTTTTGTGTTATATAAATAGTGAAAAAACTAAGAAGCCGTTAAAGACCAAAATTAATATGCCTTTAGCTCCAGGGTATTATTAATTTTTTATATTTTAGGTTACAATTAGATTAATACATTGCCCTTTAAGTAAAAAAAACAACCAAAGCATTCGGTCATGAGATATTTATGCTTTTAGTTAGTTATTATTATTTTTTTGGTTTTATAAAGGGCATTGTTGTATTTTAACATAATAAAATAACATAAAATTTTAAAAAATTGTGGTTGTATGTGTGGCACGTGTCAGCACGTGCGGTGCATCCTGGTGGTTAAACATGTTCATCTACCGCGTAGTTAGATGTGTTGTCGCGTGCTCTTTCAACCGATACAACACGTGTCATCAATGGTTAGATGGTTTGTCGTTGGTCAGCCTTTTCTTCTTCTTCTTCTTATTCTCTCTCAACCAATAAAATTTGTAAATTGCACTTCTTTGTTTTTTGTATTTGTGCTATGGTCTTTTTTTTTATTTCTTTTTTTTTCCTTGACTTTTTAATAAGAGTTTTATTTCCTTTCAATTTACTCATTTAATTTCAATTTGTAATATATTATGCTTTTCAATTTGGTCCTTATTTTTTTATTTGTGATTTCTTTAGTTGACACTTTTATAAAAGTGTTTTTTCTCAATTTCACCCTTTAGTCCAAGTTTATCTAGAGTTATTGTTTTCAATTTTGTCCTTAATTTTTTTTCTTTTTTTTTGAAGTTATTTTTCTCTTCAATTTAACCCTCCAAATGAAAATTTGTGTCCTTTTTTCTTTTGATTTATTTTTTTCCTTTGCCCTTTTTGTATAAGTGTTATTTATTTTCGATTTAGTTCTTTGATTTTAATTTTTCATATATTCCTTTTTTTATTTGGTTTTTTGTCTTCGGATTTCTTTTTTTTATTAACTTTATCATAAAAGTTTTAATGTTTTAAAGTTTTCATAAACCTCACCCTTTAATCCAACTTTATACTGTGCTGTTTTTTTTATCCTTGTTTTTTTTCTTTTTCTTTGAATTATTTTTTTTTAATTTAAACCTCTAGTAACAAAAATAGTTTCCCTCTAATTTATTTTTTATTTCATTTTTCACCCTTATTCTTTTTAATTACTGTTTTTTATTTTAGATTCTTTTATGTAGTTATTCCCCCCGTTATGTTCTTAAGTGTTTGTTGACTCTGTCCATTTTGTTTTATCTCTTTTTTTTATCCAATTTCATGCTCACATCGTTTTTGTTTTTTCAAGGTATCATGATCTTTGTTTTTTTTTTAATGTCTGATTAATATCATTATTTTTTTATTGTCTAATTAAAATAAAATCAATTTATTAATCTCAATTGGTGTTATAACTCAAATCGTTAATATATTTTATTTTTTTAAAATGCATTTGCATCGCACAAACATCATTTTGTATGGAAAACAATGTGGCCCATAACATAGCGCGAGCTCATTCATGGTGAGATATAATCATGGATTATGCTATTCATAATCTGTAAAAGCTATCATTAACAAACAATTGACCATATTTAGCTTCTTGACAGGTCTCAACAGTAAATTTCTAATGCTTCATATGTATTTGGTTTTCTCTCAACATCAATAAAGTTTTTTTTTTGTTTTTTTTACACCAGACACAAAAATCTTCTAAAAAATATTTATATCAAAAAATAATTTAAAAAACACTTTAAGAAGCATGTTATATCACAAAAACAAACACTCCATAATCTGCTTCTACTTGGCTGCTTATCGAGTACTATGTTAAACCTCTCCCCTCGTTATTAACAAACCCATAAAAAAAATACATGAATCGTCATGAAAAATAAAAAGAAGTTTTTTCCTATGCAATTTATAAGGGGCAAAAGGTTATAACCAGCAACTCTACTGCGTTTATAGAGTGGAGGGGTACTATAACCAGGAAAAATTATAGCAAACACTAAATGTGTGTGAGAATAACTATGGACATTTGCGTAGTGGAGCCTGTCAAATAGACTTAATATTTTTTAAAAAATTATTTTGGTCCTCAAACTTTTTTTTTTGAGCTATTGCATTGTTTCATGACAAAATTAAAAGACAATTAATTCAAATTTATTGACAAAAAAAAGATTGAAAGGAGGAGGATCAATATGGAAAGAGTGTTGAAAATGGATAGGGGGTTCAAAGTTCTTGCCAAAAGCTCAGTTGATTCCTCTAACTTTACAGATTATACCCAGCTAGTCCCTTAATTTTTTTTGCAATTCAGTTTTGGTGTAAAGAGTTTTTTTAGAGAGAAGAGAGAGATTGTCGGATTTTGACATTGAGATACAGTCATCGCTCATGCCACTTTTGATCATCAAAATAGTTGTTCTCGGTGTCCACAGATTTCCTGCGATGAAATGAGTTTGATTGTTATTATTTAGAACCTCAATGTTGCCTGAAAACTAGAATTAAGTTAAGGAAGACAAATTTAACCAGATTTGATCTCAGGTTTTTGGACAACTTCTGAATTGATTTCTAAGTGTTCTAAAGGTGTTGAGAAAGCTTTTTTGGGTTGAAACAACTTAAAAATTAGGTTTTTTAAGCAAAAAACCCAATTCCCCTAATTTTCCAGCCACCATGATGGTGGCTGCAATCTGGGCTAGTAGATGATACATTGTTTGCTTTTTTTTTTTTCAAAACAATAGGTTGTTTGCCCCTTTAAAAGAAAAAAAATAAAGGCACACGGGCCTGGGCTCTTCCTTTCGAAGGCTCAATCGCGTTAACCCATAGGCTTGCGTGCATGAGTTATTTTTTTTATCCTTATTTTTGAATTTTATAGTTAGGTTAAAAATAAATTTAAGAAGAAAAAAATTATTGAACAGGATTGAGTCCATGACTCGGATCACATGTTTGACTGGTAAAGCCAAATTGCGAGGGCTATTTTTTTTCTTTTTTGTTGTCTTATGCATTTTTTCCCACTATTTAAAATAAAACTTCACCCTTTGTAATAGATAATACATTTTTTTAACTTAAAACTAAATAAATACAATTTCACTTTTTGTTATCTATTATCCATTTTAGCTATCTCAGCCCACATGTCTAGTTTTTTTTCCTTTTAAAAAATATTTCATATAAAAAAATCTAAAATGCTTTATTGTCGTCTAATTCAATGTAAATAATATCTACGATAAGAAATATATTGATTTTTGTGACGTGTATGAACTGTGTCATGAGTTTGGTTAGTTGACTCGAATTCACTTGAGTTGTTGTTTTTTAATTGATGTTGCATTTTACAAATTTTGTCATTTGACATTAAGTTAACTGGGGACTAAGCTTCCTGATTTATTTTTTGCAAGATTATTCTTGCGGGTTTCACAGACCAACTCAAGTTAACCTAGGTAAATCCAATATGTTTATATCTCAATATTAGATAAAATCATTGTCTAGTTTGTTGTTGATTTTGAATTCATGGTTTAAATCCATTTTTTAGGAAACATGTTATCGACGCCTAAACTTTTTTTATGTTCAAAATCATTTTTGCTCTAACCCATGACGTAGTGTGGGCCAATTCTATAATCATTTGATTAAATGAAGGATTTATTCTACGATACGAAGCTATTAGACACAACTGGATACACGACTCGTGTTGCGATATCAAATATCTTGATCTACATCTATATTTCTATTTTCTTAGTATAGTCTTTAGTTATTGTTAATAACTTTTTTACATTTTAGTGGCATGGATAATCATTTGATTAAATAAAGAATTTATTTAAAGCAATAAAGTTATTAAACATAGCTAGATAAATGATCCTTTTTGTGAGATCAAATATCTTGATCTACATCTATCTATTAATTTTTTTTAATTTAGTCTTGATTTATTTAATTAGATATGACACAAGTTTTTTAATTTTTTATCAGGAATTTTTTAATGAAAAAAAATGCATTAAAAAAGTCTACATATTTATTTTTTCTAAAAAATAAAATTATTCAATAGCAGCATATCACATTGTAACAAAAGCTAAATGGTGTGGAGTTTTCACTTTTCACCTATATATTATTCACCAAGACACAAAATACTATGGATTAGAGTAGTGTAATGAAGTTGTTGTCTTTGCCAAAAAATCTTGTTAGGCATACAATTGGAGGTGAGATTGTCTTTTTCATGTGATACATTTAGCATTGAAAAGATGGTTTGGGACAGTTCGGATTTTTTGGGGTCTGGCATTGAGGAATAGCATGATTGACAGACACCTGACACTAGAGTCAGACATGTTGACAAGATCCTAGGCGCCAAGGCGAGACCCACACGCCTGGATAGCAGACCGCACGCCTGGGTTTGCCTAGGGCTGCTGATCTATACCTGGGTCTGCACAACCCCGTAGGGGCTGAAAAACGATGCGGGGGTTAAACAAGTTTAATATTATTATTAATATTAAAAATATTTATATTTATATTATTAATACAATAATTAATAAATTTTAAAAAATATTATTAATATTGAAAAACAACCATAGATTTGATTTGAAGGATAAAATTAAAAATTATTATTATTATTATTATTATCATTAATAAATTTGAAAAAAATATTATTACTATGGAAGAAAAATTATAAATTTGATTTGAATGGATTAAAAACTATAAGAACTTGGATTAGATGAGTTTATTATTGCTAATAACAAATTTGAAAAAAATATTATTACTATCGAAGAAAAACTATAAATTTTAATGGTGTGGAGTTTTCACTTTTCACCTATATATTATTCACCAAGACACAAAACATCATGGATTAGAGTAGTGTAATGAAGTTGTTGTCTTTGCCAAAAAAACTTGTTAGGCATATAATTGGAGGTGAGATTGTCTTTTTCATATGATACATTTAGCATTGAAAAGATGGTTTGGGACAGTTCGGTTTTTTTGGGGTCTGGCATTGAGGAATAACATGATTGACAGACACCTGACACTAGAGTCAGACATGTTGACAAGATCCTAGGCGCCAGGGCGAGACCCGCATGCCTGGATAGCAGACCGCACGCCTGGGTTTGCCTAGGGCTGCTGATTTATACCTGGGTCTGCACAACCCTGTAGGGGCTGAAAAACGGTGCGGGGGTCAGACAAGTTTAATATTATTATTAATATTAAAAATATTTATATTTATATTTATATTATTAATACAATAATTAATAAATTTTAAAAAATATTATTAATATTGAAAAACAACCATAGATTTGATTTGAAGGATAAAATTATTATTATTATTATCATTAATAAATTTGAAAAAAATATTATTACTATGGAAGAAAAATTATAAATTTGATTTGAATGGATTAAAAACTATAAGAACTTGGATTAGATGAATTTATTATTGCTAATAACAAATTTGAAAAAAATATTATTACTATCGAAGAAAAACTATAAATTTTATTTAAAGGGATTAAAAACTATAAAAACTTGGCCAAGACAAGTTTAATATTATTAAATTTTAAATAAATATTATTACTATTGAAAAAAACATAGATTTAATTTGAAAGGTAAAATCAATTATTATCATTGTTATTATTATTAATAACTTGGGTCTGACATTTCCTTCAAGACCCAAGTAACTTCGAGCTAGAAAGGAGTGCTTGACCCAAGTCACGTGTGTCTTGCAACCTTGCCTGGCTAAAGGATCTTAGGTCTGACGTCCGATACAGGGTTCTTGGGTCCGCGCTAGGACCCAAGGCTCTAGGGCCCAACATCTGAACCCAAAACTTGTGGGTTTTGTGTTTGAAACCAGAGCTCTTGGATCCGGCATTAAAGCCAGACCCAAGACTTTTAAGTCTGATGTTTTAAAGGAGCACAAAGTTCTTGGGGCTTTACAGTCAGGCCCACTTAAACTTGGGTCAAATAAGTTTAATATTATTATTAATATTCAAAATATGATTATTTGTATTATAAATATTCTTATTTTTTATTATAATTAATATTATCAATATAATAATTAATAAATATAGAAAAAATATTATTAATATTGAAAAACAATCATAAATTTGATTTGAAGGGTAAAATAAAATTAAAAAATATTATCATTAATAAATTTGAAATAAAATATTATTACTATTGAAGAAAACACATAACTTTAATTTGAAGAGATTAAAAACTATAAAACTTGGGTTAGAGAAGTTTAATATTATTATTATAAATATTATTAAATTTGAAATAAATATTATTACTATAAAAAAAAAACATAGATTTGAATTGATGGGTAAATCAATTATCATTATTGTTATTGTTATTATTACTTTCATTATTAATTTGGGTTTGACATGTCTTTTCAAACTCAAATAACTTGGGGTTGGAAAGGGGCGTCACACCCAAGTTGCTTGGGTCTTGCACCCACGCCTGACCCATGACTCTAGGGTTTGGCGTTCGGACCCAAGGCTCATGGGTTTGTCATCCGGACCCGAAGCTCTTGACTTCGGCGCTGTAGCTAGACCCGAGGCTCTGGGGTCTGATGTTTAAGAGGAGTTTAAAGTTTTTGGATCTGACGTTAGAGTCATATCCACTTAAACTTGAGTCATTCAAGTTTAATAGTATTATTATTAATATTAAAAATATTATTTATTAATATAATAATTAATAAATTTGAAAAAAACATTATTAATATTGAAAAACAACCATAGATTTGATTTGAAGGATGAAATTAAAAATTATCATCATCATCATTGATAAATTTAAAATAAAATATTATTACTATTGAAGAAAAACCATAAATATGATTTGAAGGGCTTAAAAACTATAAGAACTTGGGTTAGATGAATTTAATATTATTATTATTATCATTAATAAATTTGAAAAAAAATATTATTATTATCGAAGAAAAACCATAAATTTTATTTGAAGTGATTAAAAACTATAAAAACTTGGGTCAGACATGTTTAATAATATTATTGATAGTATAAAATTTATTAAATTTAAAATAAATATTATTACTATCGAAAAAAAATATAGATTTGATTTGAAGGATAAAATCAATTTTTATTATTACTACTTTCGTTGTTAATTTGGGCTTGACATCCCCTTCCAGACACAAGTAACTTGAGGCTGGAAAGGGGTGCTGAACCTAAGTTGCCTGGGTTGATAGGGGCATCAGTTCCAAGTTTTTTAGGTCTTGCAGCCCTGCATGGCTTAAGACTCTTGAATCTGAATCTAACATTGTAACCAGACCTAATACTTTTTTGAATCTAGTGTTATAAATAAATTTAACACTTTTAAATCTTAATTTGTTATTAATATTTTTTATATAAAAATATTAAACCACATCGTAGTGTGAGTTCCTAAATAGAGTTGGCCACTAGCCTGGTGTTAAATAGTTAGCGTGGGCTAAACCACGTCATTGCTTGAACTTGAAGGCTTGTATGTATTAATTAGGCTCATAGTCTTTCAGTTAGGGTATGTTTGGGAGTGTAATTACGATTGTTTTTCAAAATGTTTTTTATACTGAAATGCATCAAAATGATGTTTTTTTATTTTAAAAAAATTATTTTTAAAATCAGTGCATCAAAATGATCCAAAACATAAAAAAATAAATTTTTAACAAAAAAATTTAAATTTTTAAAAAATACATATTGGTCTTCATTTCCAAATAATCTCTGCATCACATGTGCTATTGCGCCTACATATGCTCTATTTGTGTTTTTTTTTCCACCAAAACACCACGATAGACATTGCTGATATCTTAAATCACCAATTTGGTGTTTTTACCGTGAATGAATGCACCGTGCAGCTTCTCGCAATTTTTTTAGGTAAATTAGAGGTTTTAAAAACACTATCAAATTCTTTTTTATTACATGGAAACAGTGAATACCAACAAAAATTATTTTAGTAGTTAAAAATCAAACCATGAATATCAAGAAAAATCATTTCAGTAGTTAAAAATAGCGTGAATGGTGTTTTTTTTTAATAGTTGGAATCCGGCACCTATTTTTATCTTATTTATCTAACGAAGAACAAAAATAATTAAAAAAATCTTTTATATTAAAAGTGAATTTTAAAAATCTAATGGGATCTAAATCTAATAAATATTGTTATTTTTAAAAATTAAGAATCTAAGTATATTTTTTTTT